>Ga0214919_10007292_pt1 | contig 14957 bp, 15 predicted proteins | sample LL1503_MetaG_FD_177994 | JGI IMG/M metagenome (GOLD analysis project Ga0214919, IMG submission 177994) | Freshwater microbial communities from Lake Lanier, Atlanta, Georgia, United States - LL-1503 | ecosystem: Environmental > Aquatic > Freshwater > Lake | place: USA: Georgia | collected... | reverse complement strand
TGGCGACATGGGCAAGGTGATGGGCGTGGTGAAGACGCGATTGACGGGTAAGGCGGAGATGTCTGCGGTGTCGGCGGCGGTCAAGTCGGCTTTGGCTGGGTAACGCTCAGGCTTACCCCCCTATCCCCTCCGGCCCCCTTTCCACCCCCACCGGGGTGGAAAGGGGGAGCGAAGTCCACATTTGGTTTTGTCGCTTCGGCTAGCCTTCTACCGGCGTGTCACCCGCGCCGCTGCGCTCGCAATGCCCAGCGAAAAGGGGTTTAACCCACCGCAAATTACGACCGTAGGCGCTGGGTAGCTGCCTGTGGTGCCCTAGCCGAAGCGCAGAAACCAAATGTGGCTGTTAGCTCCCCCTTTCCTCCCCGCTGGGGAGGAAAGGGGGCTGGGGGGATAGGTGAGGCAAAGACAAAAAGCAGACCGCCGGGGCCACCGGCGCAAAGCAGTAGCGCCTAAGACCCCGCCACCTTCATCCGATTCACCAAAATAGACCCCACCGTCTTGGCCCCATAGTTGTAGGCATCCGCCCCCAGCGCCTCAATGCCGCGCAGCATGTCTTTCATATTGCCCGCGATGGTGATTTCATGAACCGGGTAGGTGATCTGGCCGTTTTCCACCCAAAAGCCGCTGGCGCCACGCGAATAGTCGCCCGTGACGTAGTTCACGCCCTGGCCCATCAGCTCGGTGACCAGCAAGCCGGTGCCGAGTTTGCGCACCATGGCGTCGAGGTCGTCGCCGGGTCGGGTGCGGCGCGAGCGCAGGATCAGGTTGTGCGAGCCGCCGGCGTTGCCCGTGGTTTGCATGCCCAGTTTGCGCGCGGTGTAGCTGCTCAAAAAATAGCCTTGCAAACGCCCGGCCTCCACCACCTGGCGGGGCTGCACGCGCACGCCTTCTTCGTCAAATGGCGAGCTGCCCTTGCCACCCATGACAAACGGGTCTTCGAATAAATCCAGGTGCTTGGGCAGCACCATCTTGCCCAGGGAGTTGAGCAAAAAAGAGCTTTTGCGGTACAACGCACCGCCACTCACGGCCTGCACCAAGGCGCCCAGCAGGCCAGCGGCCATAGGCGACTCGAACAACACCGGACACTCGGTGGTGGCAATCTTGCGCGACTTCAAGCGGCTCAAAGCGCGCTCGGCAGCGTACCGGCCTACCGCCTCGGGCGACGCCAGGTCTGCCGCTTTGCGCATGGAGCTGTACCAGCCGTCGCGCTGCATGTCTTTGCCTTTGCCCGCAATCGGCGAGACTGAAAGCGAATGGCGAGAGCTGGCGTAGCCACCGCGAAAGCCATTGGTGTGCGCGGTAAAAAAGTGCGATTGCTGCGCCGACACGGCTGCGCCTTCGCTATTGGTAATGCGCTTGTCCACCGACAAAGCGGCGGCCTCGCAGACCAGGGCCAGTTCGGCGGCTTGGGCACTGCTGATGTCCCAGGGGTGAAACAGGTCCAAATCACGGCTGCGTTCATCTGTTGGACAAATGTCCTTGGCGGCGGGGAGGCTGGCAAATGGGTCTTCGGCGGTGAACCGGGCAATGTCATAAGCCGCGCGTACGGTTTGGGCAATAGCTGCGTCTGAAAAATCGGACGTGCTGGCGTTGCCGCGGCGTTGGCCCAGGTACACGGTCACGCCGAGTGACTTGTCGCGGTTGCGTTCGACGTTTTCGAGTTCGCCATTGCGCACCGAGACGCTCAGGCCGCAGCCCTCGGACACCTCGGCAGCGGCGGCTGAAGCACCGAGCTTTTTGGCGGCCTTGAGGCTGGCGTCGACGCGGGATTCAAAAAATGCGCGGCTGTAGGCAAAACCGGGAAGGGGCTGGGCAGCGTGCGCTTTGGGGGAGGGGGTTGGTTTCTTCATGCGGCGGCTATGATACCTGGCTATGTCAAGAAAATTAAAAAAGGGCTACTTCGTCAAGGGCCAGTTTGTGGCGGAGGGCAGCGCACTCGACCTAGAGTACAAGCGCGAGCTCAAAGGAACGGACGAAGCCACGCGCACCGACCTCAAGCGTGAAAGCACCGAAGTGCAAAAGCTCGGTGAAGACCTGCTGACCTTGCGCACAGAACTGATTACCCGTTTGGACCTTCCCGAGAAGCTAGTCGAAGCCCTGGCAGAGGCCAAGCGCATCAGCAACTTTGAGGGCAAGCGCCGCCAGATGCAGTTCATCGGCAAGCTCATGCGCAAGCTGGAACCAGAAAAGCACGAGGCGATTCGCACCGCCTTGGTAGAACAACATACGCCATCAGCCCTAGAGACGCAAACCCTGCACCAGGCCGAAATATGGCGCGACCGGCTGCTGGCCGACGACGACGCGCTAGGCCAATGGATCAACCTGAGCCCGTCTACCGACAGCCAGCAATTGCGCGCACTGGTGCGCCAGGCACGTAAAGACGCCGTGCCCGAGCGCCCGGGCGAGGCGCAGCGCCATGGCCGTGCCTACCGCGATATTTTTCAGTTGGTGCGCGCCCAGTTGATGGGCGAAAACAATGTCGATGACGTTCAAGCGCCCCCCACCAACCCCGGAGCCGATGCATGAGCAATGCCGCACCATCAGACGCCGTCAAGATCGGCATCGTGTCCATCAGCGACCGCGCCAGCACTGGCGTCTACCAAGACCTGGGCTTGCCTGCGCTCCAAGATTGGCTGCGCAGCGCGCTGCTCAACCCCATCACTTTTGAAGCCCGGCTGATTCCGGACGAGCAGGACGGGATCAGCGCCACACTGATGGAACTGGTAGACGCTGGCTGCAGCCTGGTACTGACCACGGGCGGCACCGGTCCGGCCCTGCGCGACGTGACACCTGAGGCCACGTTGGCCGTAGCGCACAAGGTGATGCCCGGCTTTGGCGAGCAAATGCGCCAGATCAGCCTCAACTTTGTACCCACCGCCATTTTGTCGCGCCAGGTGGCGGTGATTCGGGGCAACAGCCTCATCATCAACCTGCCGGGGCAGCCGAAATCGATCGCGCAGACCCTCGAAGGTCTGAAAGATGAGGCCGGTGCGGTACAAGTGCCCGGCATATTTGCCGCCGTGCCGTATTGCATCGACCTGATTGGCGGGCCTTACCTGGAAACGGTGGACACGGTGTGCAAGGCCTTTCGGCCCAAGACGGCACAACGTGCGCCACGCCTAGCCTGAGGCCTTACTTACCCACCAGCTGATTGAGCCGTTCCGCCTCAAAGCATTCGCTGCGAGCTGCATCACCGGGCATTTGCACTTGCTGCTGCTGGCACAGCTTTTCCAAGGCCTGCCATAGCAAGGCGATTTGGTGGTCTTGGCTAGAGGCACTGTCGATCAGGCCGCGCAAGGCTTGGCTGACCGGGTCGTCTTCTTGGGTAATGCCGTAGGCACTGAACTTGGGTTGCTGCGCAGCCACATCGGCGCTCTCACCTGCGTTGCTTTGGATGATGCGCGCCGGAATGCCCACGGCCGTGGCGCCAGCAGGCACGGGCTTGATGACCACGGCGTTGCTACCGATCTTGGCACCGTCGCCTACCTCAAAGCCGCCAAGCACCTTGGCCCCGGCGCTGACCACCACATCTTTGCCCAAAGTGGGGTGGCGTTTAGCGCCTTTGTAGAGCGAGGTGCCGCCCAGGGTGACGCCTTGGTAAATCGTGCAGCCGTCGCCAATCTCAGCCGTCTCGCCCACCACCGTGCCCATGGCGTGGTCAAAAAATACGCGGTCGCCAATTTTGGCTCCGGGGTGAATTTCAATGCCGGTCAGAAAGCGTGCGATGTGCGAGGTAAATCGCCCTAGCCATTTCAAGCCATGGGTCCAAAACCAATGCGCCAGGCGGTGCATGACCACGGCGTGCAGGCCGGGGTAGCAAGTGATGACCTCCCAGGTGCTGCGAGCAGCCGGGTCACGGTCAAGAATGCATTGGATGTCGGTGCGGATGCGGGAAAACATGGGCACAAGTCTATCCCTTGGCGCCAGCATCGGCCCCGCGCAGGGGTTTGCCTTGGCGCACGAAGGTCGACTGCTGCACAACCGCCTTGGCAATGCCGCGAAGGATATGGATTTCTTCCTCGGTCACGCTAGCGCGGTTGAAGAGCTGGTTCAAGCGTGGCATCAGCTTTTTGGGCGCTGCCGGGTCCAGAAAACCCAGGTCGACCAAAGCCTGCTCTAGGTGCGTGAGCATGCCCGCCACCTGCGCGGCGTCGGCCAAGGCTCCCGATGGTGGCTGCGCACTGGAGCGCGCAGGTATTTGGGCATGGGCGCCAAAGCCACCGAGCGCCAATCGCCATTCATAGGCAATCACCTGCAAGGCCGCACCGATGTTGAGCGAGCCAAACTCCGGGTTGCTGGGGATGCTCAGGCAGGCGTGGCAACGGTACACGTCCTCGTTGCACATACCAAAACGCTCCGAGCCAAACAAAAAGGCCACGCCTGCGGGTTGGGACGGCGCAGCATCGGTGGGCGCTGCGGGCGCTGCCATCAGTTGTGCAAAGTGCTCGCGCGGCCAGCGCGTGGGCGGGCCAAAGTCGCGCGGCGTCATGGCGGTGGCGCAGAGGTGGTCGACGCCTTCGAGCGCTTCGTCCAGGGTATCGACGATGCGGCACTTTTCCAGCACGTCCAGGGCACCGCTGGCGCGCTGGATGGTTTCTTCGCGCCGCAGCACATTGGGCCAGCGCGGCGCCACCAGCACCAGATCGTCAAAACCCATGGTCTTCATGGCGCGCGCGGCGGCGCCCACGTTGCCAGCGTGGCTGGTCTGAATCAGGATGAAACGGGTGTGCATGGGTGCGACAGGCCCGAAACGGGGCCGGGCGGGTAAAATCGGCCTATTGTCGCTTTGCGTGTCCCACGCACAGCGAACACCGCCGCCGCATCGCCAGCGCGCGCCCTTCTCCGTTCTTCACCCCACAATTTATGTCGCTCAATCTGCACCCCATGATCAATGTGGCCATCAAGGCCGCCCGCGCCGCTGGCAACATCATCAACCGCGCCGCGCTGGACATCGAATCGGTCCGGGTGTCCCAAAAGAAGGCCAACGACTTCGTGACCGAAGTCGACCACGCCGCAGAAAAGGCGATCATCGACACCTTGTTGACGTCCTATCCCGGCCACGCCATCTGGGCCGAAGAGTCGGGTCGCGAGCACGGCGCGCAAGACTCCGAATTCGTCTGGATCATCGACCCGCTGGACGGCACGACCAACTTCATTCACGGCCTGCCGATTTACTGCGTCAGCATCGCGCTGGCGGTCAAAGGCAAGGTCGAACAGGCAGTGGTTTACGACCCGACACGCAACGACCTGTTTACCGCCACCAAGGGCCGTGGCGCGTTTTTGAACGACCGGCGTATCCGCGTCTCCAAGCGCACTGAGCTCAAGGGTTGCCTGATTTCCACCGGCTTTCCCTTCCGCGAAGGCGACAACTTTCAGGAATACCTGTCCATGATGGGTGATGTGATGCAGCGCACCGCTGGCATTCGCCGCCCAGGCGCCGCTGCGCTGGACCTGGCCTATGTGGCCGCGGGCTACACAGACGGCTTTTTTGAGCGCGGCTTGCAACCCTGGGACGTAGCCGCAGGTTCGCTGCTGGTCACCGAGGCTGGTGGCTTGGTGGGCAACTTCACGGGTGAGGCCGATTTCTTGGACCAGCAAGAGTGCATCGCCGGCGCCCCGCGCATCTACGGCCAACTGGTCGGCATGCTGGGCAAATACAGCAAATTTGCCAGCGCGGGCGACAAAGCCGCCGTGCGCCACCAACTGGCCCTGCCAGACAGCTCCGAGCCTGTAAATCCGACCTAAGCCGCAACGCGCTGCGGCGCCTGCGACGTGTCGGCCAGCCACTTGGCACGCGACTGCGGGTCGATGAGTACGTCTTCGAGTTCCATGTGCTGGCGATACAAGGCAATAAAAACCTCAACCCCATGCTGAAACTCCGGCATGTCGAACCAGTTGTTCCCGCTGGCAATGGCGCTGAGCTGGGGGCTTAGCTCCAGCAGGTTTTCTTCGATCCAGCCGTGATCTTGCTGCAAGGTTCGCACGGCAGCGGCCAAGGCCTCGTTGGCCCCACTGAGCCAACTCGGAAACAGGGTTTTTTCCTCCTGCGCGTGGTGCTGGCGTGACGTGCTGGAGAAAAAGGTTTCAATCGCATGCGCCATGTGCTGGGCGGTGGCGTCTATGCCCACGGTGTCCAGGTGGCGCGACAAAGCGGCCAGATCGAGCAGTTGCTGGTGAATTTGTGTGTGGCAATCGTCTAGGCTGGCGGGGTTTGCGGCTTGGTTGAAGGCGGGCATTGTTTGGCTCCTCGAACATGGATGCCTTATTTTCTTGGGCCTGCAGAAACGCCTTTTTGTTCTGCATCAAACACCGGCGACATTGGCGGCACGCCAAATGCCTTTGATTTAGCTCAGAAAGTGTCCCGATACTGGAATCACCCAATGGCCTTCCTGCCATAACAGGCCTATGCTGTTGCCATCCAGGGCCGACGCAAACCGTGCCAACCCTGAACCAGGAGCTCGTTTTGCAACATACGAACACCGCCAATCCGGCCTACTTTCACAAAGTGGTCGATTGCCAATGGGCCTGCCCGGCGCACACACCAGTACCCGAATACATCCGCCTGATCGGCCAGGGGCGCTACGGCGACGCCTACATGGTCAACTGGGTGTCCAACGTGTTTCCAGGCGTGCTCGGACGCACCTGCGACCGGCCTTGCGAACCCGCGTGCCGGCGCGGTCGGGTTGAAGAAAACAACGGCGGGCAACCGGAACCGGTGGCTATTTGTCGCCTGAAAAGAGTGGCTGCCGACCACAAGGAAGACGTCAGCGGGCGGATGCCCGCCATTGCCCCGTCCAACGGGCGTCGAATCGCCTGTGTGGGTGCGGGGCCCTCGTCTTTAACGGTAGCGCGTGACCTTGCACCCCTAGGCTACCAGGTGACCGTGTTTGACAGCGAAGCCAAGGCGGGCGGCTTTATCCGCTCGCAAATACCCCGCTTTCGCTTGCCTGAATCGGTGATCGACGAGGAGACTGGTTACATCCTGAACATGGGGGTCGACTTTCAAAGTAGCCAGCGCATCGACTCCATGCAAGCCCTGTTGGGCCAGGGCTACGACGCCGTGTTTGTGGGCTGCGGCGCGCCACGCGGTCGCGACCTGGAGGTTGCGGGACGCCGCGAGGCGGCCAGCCACATCCATATCGGCATCGATTGGCTGGCGTCCGTGTCCTTTGGCCACGTGACCGAGGTGGGACGCCGGGTACTGGTCTTGGGCGGCGGCAACACCGCCATGGACTGCTGCCGGTCTGCAAGGCGGCTGGGCAGCAGCGATGTCAAAGTCGTAGTTCGCAGCGGTTTTGACGAGATGAAGGCCTCTCCCTGGGAAAAAGAGGACGCCATGCACGAGGGCATTCCCATCCTCAATTTCCATGTGCCCACGCGCTTCATCCATGAAGCCGGTGTGCTCACCGGCATGGCTTTTGACATCGTGGAGGCAGTGTACGACGCCCAAGGCCGGCGCAGCCTGGTATCCACCGGTACGCCAGAAGTGGTTTTGCCCTGCGACACGGTGTTGGTCGCCGTGGGCCAGGAAAACTCTTTCCCCTGGATTGAGGCGCAGTGCGGTATTGACTTTGACCGCTGGGGCCTGCCGGTCTTGGGCGCCGACACCTTTCAATCGAGCTTGCCGCACGTGTTCTTTGGCGGCGATGCGGCCTTTGGCCCGAAAAACATCATCACCGCTGTGGCGCAAGGCCACGAAGCCGCCGTGTCCATAGACCGCTACCTGCAAGGCGAAGACGTGGGGCAACGCCCCTCGGTGCTGACCAATCTGTTGTCCCAAAAAATGGGCATCCATGAATGGAGCTACCACAACGATGTCTCCAACGACGCACGCTTCAAGGTGCCCTGGGCCGCAGCGGAGCAGGCTTTGGCGAGCATCAAGATTGAAGTCGAGCTCGGCTTTGACGCCGCTACCGCGTTCAAGGAAGCCAGCCGCTGCCTCAACTGCGATGTGCAAACCGTGTTCAACCACGAAACCTGCATTGAATGCGACGCCTGTGTGGACATTTGCCCCATGGACTCCATCACCTTCACCCACAATGGCGAGGAAGCGGACTTGCGCACGCGCCTCAAAGCCCCCGCCACCCATACCCACCAAGACTTATACGTATCCAAGGACCTCAAAACCGGCCAGGTCATGGTCAAGGACGAGGACGTTTGCCTGCACTGCGGCCTGTGCGCTGAACGCTGCCCCACGGGCGCATGGGACATGCAAAAGTTTCTGCTCCATACGGCGCAAGCCGGCCCGACCAGCCGCGATCGGGCGCCCCCAGCTCCCCTGCAACGGGCCCGGGCGAGCATAAAGGAGTCGACATGAGCCGTATCGAATCGATCAACGATTTTGTGATCAAGTTCGCCAACGTCAACGGTTCGGGCTCGGCCTCTGCCAATGAGTTGTTCGCCAAGGCCATCATGCGCATGGGCGTGCCGGTGAGCCCGCGCAATATATTTCCCAGCAACATCCAAGGCTTGCCCACCTGGTACGAAGCGCGGGTGTGCGAGGCCGGCTACAACGGCCGGCGCGGCGGCGTGGACATGATGGTGGCCATGAACCCCCAAACCTGGGACAGCGATGTCGCCGAAATTGAGCCCGGTGGATACCTGTTTTACGACAGCACACGGCCCCTGCTGGCGTCCCAGTTGCGCGACGATATCGAAGTGGTCGGGGTGCCGCTGACGGATATCTCCAACGCGGCTTACAGCGAACCGCGCCAGCGCCAGCTGTTTAAAAACATTATTTATGTCGGCGCGCTGTCCATGTTGCTCGGCGTAGAGGCGCAGGTGTTTGAAGCCCTTTTTGCCGAACAATACAAGGGCAAAGAGCGGCTGCTGGACTCCAATATCCAAGCGCTGCACCTGGGGCGCGACTACGTGAAACAACACCTGCCAACGCCCCTGGGCATCCAGGTGCGTCGTAGCAACCAAGTGGGCGACCAGATATTTACCGATGGCAACAGCGCAGCCGCATTGGGCTGTATTTATGGCGGCGCCACGGTGGCCGCCTGGTACCCGATCACGCCCTCGTCCTCGGTTCCAGAGGCGTTTCAGAAGTACTGCGAAAAATTCCGCATCGACCCCATCACCGGCCAACACCGATTTGCCATCGTGCAGGCCGAAGACGAACTCGCCTCCATCGGCATGGTGGTGGGCGCGGGTTGGAACGGCGCACGCGCTTTTACAGCTACCTCGGGGCCTGGCATCTCGCTGATGGCCGAGTTCATCGGGTTGGCGTATTTTGCGGAAATCCCGGTGACCATCATCAACGTACAGCGCGGCGGACCGTCCACAGGCATGCCCACGCGCACCCAGCAATCGGACTTGCTGGCCTGCGCCTATGCCTCGCACGGCGATACCAAGCACGTGCTGCTGCTGCCGCAAGACCCCCATGAATGTTTTGAGCAGGCCGCCGCCGCATTGGAACTGGCGGACCGCTTGCAAACGCCGATCTTCCTGATGACTGACCTGGACATCGGCATGAACCAGCGCCTGTGCAAGCCCTTTGCCTGGGAGCCGGATCGCAGCTACGACCGCGGCAAAGTCATGACGGCGCAAGAGCTCGAAGCCGGCAAAGACTTTGGCCGCTACAAGGATGTGGACGGCGACGGCATCGCCTGGCGCACCCTGCCCGGCACCCACCCGACCAAGGGCGCATTTTTTACCCGTGGCACGACGCGCGACCCCTACGCCCGCTATTCCGAGCGCGGACAGGACTATGTGTACAACATGGAGCGCCTGCTACGCAAGTTCAAAACCGCCGCAACATTGGTGCCCCAACCGGTGCTGCGCCAGGCCAAAGAAGCAACGCCGCTGGGCGTGATTTACTTCGGCTCCACGAGCGCTGCCATGGCCGAAGCGTTGGACGTGCTAGCGACCCAAGGCGTGCACATCGACGCGCTGCGCCTGCGCGCCTTTCCATTTGCCCAGTCGGTGCCGGACTTCATCGCCGCGCATCCGCAGGTGTTTGTGGTCGAGCAAAACCGCGATGCGCAAATGCACGCGCTGCTGGTCAACGAGCTCGACATCGACCCGGCACGTATGGTGCGGGTGTTGCACTACGACGGCACGCCCATTACCGCGCGCTTCATCGCCACTGCGATCAAGCAACGGCTCGCAACACGCAAGGAGGTCGCATGACCTACATCACAAAACCCCGCTTGCACCATCCCTCGCTGCATACCAACAAAGTCGGCTACACCCGGCGTGATTACGAGGGCCGCATCTCCACCCTGTGCGCAGGCTGCGGCCATGACTCAATTTCGGCTGCCATCATCCAGGCGTGCTGGGAGCTCGACATCGAGCCCCACCGCGTGGCCAAACTCTCTGGCATAGGCTGCAGCTCCAAGACGCCAGACTACTTTTTGGGCGCCTCGCACGGCTTTAACACGGTGCACGGGCGCATGCCATCGGTGCTCACGGGCGCCAACCTGGCCAACCGCGACCTGTTGTACCTGGGGGTCTCAGGTGACGGCGACTCGGCCTCCATCGGCCTGGGCCAATTTGCCAATGCCATGCGCCGGGGCGTGTGCATGGCCTATATCGTCGAAAACAATGGCGTCTACGGCCTGACCAAGGGCCAGTTTTCGGCCACGGCCGATCGCGGCTCCAAGAGCAAAAAAGGCTTGATCAACAGCGACAACCCGGTCGATCTGGTGGCCCTGGCGCTCCAACTGGGGGCCACCTACGTGGGGCGAAGCTTCTCCGGGGACAAAGAGCAACTCGTGCCCTTGATCAAAGGCGCCATGGCGCATGGGGGCGCAGCGTTTATTGACGTCATCAGCCCCTGCGTCACGTTCAACAACCACGGCGGCAGCACCAAAAGCTACGACTACGTCCGCCAGCACAACGAGGCCGTCAGCCGCATCGACTTCATGACGCCGGGCCAGGAAATCACCACAAACTACGAGCCCGGTTCAGTGGTCGACGTAAAACAGCACGACGGCTCGGTGCTACGCCTGCGTAAACTGCACGCCGACTACGACCCGACCGACCGCTACAAAGCCATGGCCTATATGCAAGAGCACGCCGCGCGCGGTGAAGTGGTCACGGGCTTGCTGTACGTCGACCCGTTGGCCACCGATTTGCACCGGGCCCTCAACACGACGGCAGCGCCACTGAACAGCCTGGGCATGCGCGAACTGTGTCCGGGAGCGCGGGCCTTGGAAAAAATCAACGCCGCGCTGCGCTAGCCAGGCCAGAGTCAATCACTATTCACCTTTGTCGCAAGGAGTCGGGCCATGACAGAACGCACCGTTTTTCAATCCATGTCACAGCGCCACGTGATCAAACTAGCGCCCACCGCCACGGTGCATGAGGCTGCATGCGTCATGACGCGCGCCAACTGCGGCAGCGTGCTGATCATCGATGCGGCCAGCCAGATGCTAGGTATTCTGACCGAGCGAGACCTGATGACACGGGTGCTTGCCAAAGCGCTATCGCCCGACAAAACTCTCGTAGCCGATGTCATGACCCGCAAACCCCACTGCGTCGGGCCACACATGAAAGTGGCCGATGCGGTGCTGATCATGATCGAGCGCGGCTTTCGGCATCTACCCATCGTGGCCGAAAAGGGCAAGATTTTGGGTGTTTTCTCGGTCCGTGACGCCCTGCCGCGCGAGATCAACCTGGCCGTGGACCTGGCCGAATTTCACGAACAGGTGAACGACGCCCTGGGCTAGTCGCGTGCAGGCTCAGGCGGCAATACCCTGCGCCTTGACCGCAGCAATCGATTCCGCGCTCAGGCGGTTGCCATACTGCGCGACCACCTGGGCAGCAGCCCGGTTGCCCAAAGCCGCAGCCTCGGCGTGGCTGTGGCCCTGGGTTACAGCGTACAAAAACGCGCCGGCAAACATATCGCCCGCGCCATTGCTGTCCAGCGCTTTCACTGGTACGGCTGGTACGGCAGTTTGGCCGCCGCCCTCAAGCACCACGCTGCCCTTGGCGCTGCGGGTAATGCACACCACGCGCGCCAGCGGCGCCATGCGGGCACAAACCTCGGCAAAGTCCTGGGCGCCGCACCATACCTGCGCCTCTTCTTCATTGCAAAAGAGATAATCCAGATGCACCGCTGGGTCGCTGTCAGGCGCCACGCCCAGCATGGCGTCCAGACCAGGGCGGCAATACTGGATCATGCTCATGTCGCTGAGTGTTACCGCCAGCGCCACACCGGCCTGGGCTGCGATGGCACGACCGCGCAGGGCAGCGTCCAGCCCCGTGGGGGACGCTGCCAGATAGCCTTCCATGTAATACACCTTGGCGCGTGCAATGTCTTGCGGGTGCAAGGCCGTGTGGTCTAACTCAGCGGTGGCGCCTAAAAAGGTGCTCATGCTGCGCTCGGCGTCGGGCGTGACCATTACCAGGCACACGCCAGTCTGGCCGGCCGGGGCGGCCATGTGGTTCAGGTTGGTGGCCACGCCATGGCTCGCCAGGTCTTGGGTGTAAAAAGCGCCCAGCTCGTCATCGGCCACGCGGCACGAGTAGAACGCTTTGCCGCCAAACTGTGCCACAGCAACCACCGTGTTACCGGCCGATCCGCCGCCCGTGCGCCGGGCGTGCAAGCCCTGCATGTGGTGCAGCAGCTCGGCGCGGCGCGGCGCGTCGATCAGCGTCATGTGGCGTTTAGCCACACCCGCTTGCGACAGCAAGTCGTCAGACACCTCGTACTCGGAGTCGACCAGGGCGTTGCCGATGGCGTAAACGTCAAACTTTTTCATGGAATTCCTGTTGGTTGGGCTGGCACGTTTGCCGGCGGCTTATTGTTCAACGAAGGCGCGTTCGACCACATAGTCGCCCTGCTTGGTGGTGTTGCCTTCCATAAAGCCGCGCTCCTCGAGAATTTTTTTCAGGTCGCGCAGCATCTCTGGGCTGCCGCACAGCATCACGCGGTCGGTGGCGGGGTCAAACTTGGGCAGGCCCAAGTCGGCCTGCAGCTTGCCCGTGGTTAACAAATCGGAAACACGGCCCTGGTTTTTGAAGGGCTCGCGCGTCACCGTGGGGTAGTAGAGCAACTGCGCGCTCACCATTTCGCCCAGGAATTCATGGTCGGGCAGCTCGTGCGTCAGGTACTCGTAATAGGCCAACTCTGCCACCTCGCGCACGCCATGGACCAAAATCACTTTTTCAAACTGCTCGTAAGTAGCGGGGTCGCGCACGATGCTCAAAAACGGCGCCACGCCGGTGCCAGTGCCGATCAGATACAGGTTTTTGCCCTTGAGCAAATAGTCGATAAGCAAAGTGCCTGTGGGCTTGCGCCCAACCACGATCTTGTCGCCCACCTGGATGTGCTGCAGCTTGGACGTCAGCGGCCCGTTGGGCACCTTGATGCTCAAAAATTCCAGGTGTTCTTCGTAGTTGGCGCTGGCGATGCTATAGGCGCGCAGCAGCGGCTTGCCACCCTCACCGCGCAGTCCGATCATGGTGAAGTGGCCGTTGGAAAAACGCAGCGTCGCGTCGCGCGTGGTGGTAAAGCTAAACAGACGGTCGGTCCAGTGGTGGACGCTCAATACCGTTTCGTCTAAAAATGCACTCATGGGGGCCTTGGGAGAGTTCAAAATGCCACAGCGGCAAACCCGCTAGTGTAAAACCTCGCACCTTTGCGGCTCCGCATATCCTCATGGACCCAGGTTTCTGCCATCATTGCCCTATGTCGACCCCTGCTTTGCCCCTCTGCCCCGACCTGCTGGTGGCCTGCCTATGCGCGCAGTGGTGCGGCACCTGCCGCGACTATCGCCCGTTATTTGACCAATTGCAGGCAGAGTTTGCAACGGCGCGGTTTGTCTGGGTTGACATCGAAGACGAAGCCGACCTGGTGGACCCGGTGGAAGTGGACAACTTTCCCACCCTGCTAGTAGTGGCCGACGGCCAAGCCCGCTTTTTTGGCACGCTCACGCCGCACATCGACACCCTGCGGCGCATCTTGCAGACCCAGCTGAGCGCCGATGCGGCTCCTATGGCTGACGATCAGGTGCAGGCGTTGGCGCAGAGGTTGCTGCAGCATTTGGCAGCAAAGGCGAAATAAGCTCAGAGGCATCCACTCCGTGCCAATCCAGGGCTCCACGCACCACGCTGCGCACCTGGCCATCGGCACCGATCAACACCGTGGATGGAAACACCCGGATGCCCCAGGTGCGGGCCAGGGCGCCATCGGGGTCGCGCAGCGTGGCCAGGTCTAGGCCCGTGGCGGCCACAAACTGGACCACGGCGGCGGCGGATTCTTTGTAATTGACGGCTAGCACGCGCAACTTGCCGCTGTGCGCGCGGGCCAGTTGCGCCAGCGAAGGCATTTCTTCCCGGCAGGGCTCGCACCAGCTGGCCCAGAAGTTGATCACCACGGCTTGACCGCGCAGCGACGCCAAGGGCTGCGCTTTGCCTGCTGCGTCGAAGCCTGCTACTTGGGGAGCAGGCTTGTGAGCGGGCCAGGCTTGCACCTCAAAACCAGCCTGCGCCAGCGTCTGAGTAGCCGCTAACGCCAGCGCGGCGCCCCAACAAAAAAGTTGCCAGGGCCGGGTCAGCGTCAGACCGGCCACTGGCTAGTCGCCTTAGAGCTTGCCCGCCACCCAGCCCTGGGCGCTGGCCAGGGCTGCGTCTAGTTTGGCGGGTTCGGTGCCGCCAGCCATCGCCATGTCGGGCTTGCCGCCGCCCTTGCCGCCCACTTGCGCGGCCAGGAAGTTGACCAGTTCACCGGCCTTGACTTTGGCTGTGGTGTCCGCAGTCACGCCCACGGCGATTTGCACCTTGTCGCCCTCGGCCACGCCGAGCACGATGACGGCGGTTTTGAGCTTGTCTTTGAGCTTGTCCATGGTGTCGCGCAGGGTTTTGACGTCGGCGCCGTCCAGGCGCGCGGCCAGAAACTTTACGCCGCCCATGTCCACGGCTTGGGTGATCAGCTCGTCGCCCTGCGCGGATGCGAGCTTGCCTTTTAGCGCCGCAATTTCTTTTTCCAGCGCCTTGATGTGCTCCAC
>Ga0214919_10007290_pt1 | contig 14959 bp, 13 predicted proteins | sample LL1503_MetaG_FD_177994 | JGI IMG/M metagenome (GOLD analysis project Ga0214919, IMG submission 177994) | Freshwater microbial communities from Lake Lanier, Atlanta, Georgia, United States - LL-1503 | ecosystem: Environmental > Aquatic > Freshwater > Lake | place: USA: Georgia | collected... | reverse complement strand
CAATGCCCACGCGCCCGCCGTGCTGGCGCAATGGGCGGCAGCGCATGGTGCTGTGATGGTGCATTACTCCACCGATTACGTGTTCGACGGCCAATCCCCAAGGCCTTATACCGAGGCCGACGACCCTGCACCCCAGTCGGTCTACGGCCTAAGCAAGTGGGCGGGCGAGCGTGCGGTGCAGGCCGCTGGCGGCCGCCACCTGATTTTTCGCACCAGTTGGGTGGTGGGTGCACACGGGGGCAACTTTCTCAAAACCATGCTGCGCTTGGCCACCGAGCGCGACGCCTTGCGCGTGGTGGCCGACCAACACGGCGCGCCCACATCCGCCGACTTGATCGCCCACACCACCGCACAGGTGTTGCAGCACATGCGCGCGCCACAGGGCGGCCCGGGTGATGCGTCCAACCCGGCCAATCCAACAAGCTGGGCACCCGCCGAAGACCCCCGCTGGGGCCTTTACCACCTGGCGGCAGCCGGCGAAACCACTTGGCACGCGTATGCTTGTCATGTGGTCGAACGCGCCACTGCACAGGGCTGGCCCATGCGCGCCAGCGTTGAGCGCATCCAAGCCATTGCCACCGACCAATACCCTTTGCCCGCCCCACGCCCGGCCAATTCGCGCCTGAACACCCAGCGCTTGCAAAACCGTTTTGGCCTTGTGCTGCCCGACTGGCAAGTGGGGGTCGATGCGGTGCTGGCCAGCCTGCCAGCCCCACCCCCAACATGAACCACAGGACACGCCCATGAACAATCGCAAAGGCATTTTGCTTGCTGGCGGCTCTGGCACCCGCTTGTATCCAGCCACCACCGTGGTCTCCAAGCAATTGCTGCCGATCTACGACAAACCCATGGTGTACTACCCGCTGAGCACCTTGATGCTCAGTGGCATCCGCGAGGTGCTGCTCATCTCCACGCCGCAAGACACGCCGCGCTTTGCCCAGTTACTCGGTGACGGCAGTGCTTGGGGCATGGACATCCAGTATGCCGTGCAACCCAGCCCCGACGGCTTGGCCCAGGCCTTTGTGATCGGACGCGACTTCGTCGGTCATCACCCCAGCACCCTGGTGCTGGGCGACAATATTTTTTATGGCCATGACCTGGTCAAGCAATTGCAATCGGCCCATGACAGCACGGACGGGGCCACGGTGTTTGCCTACCATGTGCAAGACCCCGAACGCTATGGTGTGGTGGCTTTTGATGGAGAGCGTCGTGCCTTGAGCATCGAAGAAAAGCCTGCCCGACCCCAGTCCAACTATGCGGTCACCGGCTTGTATTTTTACGACACCCAGGTGTGCGACATGGCGCGCGACTTGAAACCCTCGGCCCGGGGTGAATTGGAAATCACCGACCTCAACCGCATTTACTTGGAGCGCCAACAACTGAAAGTAGAGATCATGGGGCGCGGCTATGCCTGGCTTGACACCGGCACCCACGACAGCATGCACGAGGCATCGGCCTTCATCGCCACCTTGCAAAAACGACAAGGCTTGATGGTCGCCTGCCCAGAAGAAATTGCCTATAACCAAGGCTGGATCGACGCCGCCCAGGTGGAAAAAATCGCTGCGCCCTTGATCAAAAGCGGTTATGGCCGCTATCTCATGAACCTGCTGGCCTGAGCCCCATGCCTTACACCACCCACCCCACCGCCATCGAGGGCGTTTTGATGCTCGAGCCGCGTGTGTTTGGCGATGCGCGGGGCTTCTTTTTTGAAAGCTTCAACGCCCGCGACTTTGCCGCCGCCACCGGCGTGGACACGCCCTTTGTGCAAGACAACCACAGCCGCTCTGCCCAAGGCGTGCTGCGCGGGCTGCACTATCAGCTGAAACACCCCCAGGGCAAGCTGGTGCGTGTCAGCCAGGGCGAGGTGTTCGATGTCGTGGTCGACATCCGACCAGGCTCGCCCACCCGTGGCCAATGGGTGGGTGTGACGCTTTCCGCTGACAACAAGCGCCAACTGTGGATCCCGCCCGGGCTGGCCCATGGTTTTTTGGTCACCAGTGCGCATGCCGAGTTTTTGTACAAAACCACCGACTACTGGTACCCCGAGCACGAGCGCAGCTTGCTGTGGTCCGACCCAGACTTGGCCATCGATTGGCCGCCCTTGCCCATGGACCCGCTGCTGGCGGCCAAAGACGCCAACGCGCCCACCTGGGCCCAAACCCAAGCCGCTGGTTGACTGGGCGCAACCCTCTGCATACCAGCGCCTAAATCCAAGGGATTCACCCCGTCCTCAGGGACTCATGGGCCCCATCATCGCGATGGGCTCGCGGGTGCCGAGTTCGTGCACAATGCTTTTCGAACCACTGAACCACGCTCCCCCATGACCGACATCTCCGCCATTGCCCCGCGCGACAAGGCCGAAATACTGGCCCAAGCGCTGCCCTATATCCGCAAATTCCACGGCAAAACCTTGGTCATCAAGTATGGCGGCAACGCCATGACCGACCCGGCTTTGCAAGCCGACTTTGCCGAAGATGTGGTTTTGCTCAAATTGGTGGGCATGAACCCGGTGGTGGTGCACGGCGGTGGGCCACAAATCGAAACCGCTTTGAACCGCTTGGGCAAAAAGGGTGAGTTCATCCAAGGCATGCGGGTCACCGATGCCGAGACCATGGAAGTGGTGGAGTGGGTGCTCGCAGGCGAGGTGCAGCAAGACATCGTGGGATTGATCAACCAAGCCGGCGGCAAGGCCGTGGGCCTGACCGGGCGCGACGGCGGCATGATCCGCGCGCGCAAACTCAAGATGCAAGACCCCCACAACCCCGCCCAAGAAGTCGACGTGGGCCAGGTGGGTGACATCATTGGCATCGACCCCAGCGTGGTCAAGGCCTTGCAAGACGATGCCTTCATCCCGGTCATCAGCCCGATTGGTTATGGCGACAACAACGAAAGCTACAACATCAACGCCGACCTGGTGGCCAGCAAACTGGCCACCGTGCTCAAGGCCGAAAAACTGGTGTTGCTCACCAACACCCCTGGGGTGTTGGACAAAAGTGGGCAGTTGCTGACCAATTTGTCGGCGCGCGAAATCGATGGTTTGTTTGCCGACGGCACCATCAGCGGGGGCATGCTGCCCAAGATCAGCGGCGCACTCGATGCGGCCAAAAGCGGCGTCAACTCGGTGCACATCATCGACGGGCGGGTGCCCCACGCCATGCTGCTGGAAATTTTGACCGACCAAGCCTACGGTACGATGATCCGTTCTCATTGAGGTTGCCCATGGCCGACACCGAAACCACCCCGACACCCCCTGCCCCTCCAGTGCGCAAACGGCCCAAGCCGGGCGAGCGGCGGGTGCAAATTTTGCAAGCGCTGGCCACCATGCTCGAGCAACCCGGGGCCGAGCGGGTCACCACCGCCGCATTGGCGGCCAAACTCGACGTCAGCGAAGCCGCCCTGTACCGCCACTTTGCCAGCAAGGCACAGATGTTTGAGGGCCTCATCGAGTTCATCGAAAGCAGCGTCTTCACCCTGATCAACCAAATCATCGAGCGCGACGCCGATGCGGCCCAAAAAGCCGCCCGCATGGTCACCGTGGTGCTGCAGTTTGGCGAGAAAAACCCCGGCATGACCCGCGTCATGGTGGGCGACGCGCTGGTGTTTGAAAACGACCGTTTGCAGCAGCGCATGAACCAGTTTTTTGACCGCATCGAGTCCAGCCTGCGCCAGGTGCTGCGCGACGCGGCACAGGCCCAACAATCGGCCACCCCCACGGTGGATGCCCAAGTGCGTGCTGCGTTGCTGGTGTCGTTTGTGCAAGGGCGCCTGCAGCGCCATGCCCGTTCGGGCTTCAAGCGCTCTGCCTTGGAGCACCTCGATGCCAGTTTGGCTTTGATGCTCTGAGGTGCCGCGCTGGCCACCCGCTGGGTGGCCTAGATGTGATCGTGTGGGTTAACCACCACCCGAACCCAACGCAACCGAGCCGGGCAGGCCATCACGGGCCGGCGCTGTCTTGCAGCGGGTCGGCCCAGCGCTCGTTGGGCACCAGGGCATACCAATCGGGTCGGCCCGGATCGCGGTCATAGGCATAGCCACCCAACTCACGGTACATCTGCGCATACTCGGCCACTTTGTCGCGGTTGAGCCGCACCCCCAGACCGGGGCTGGTGGGCACCGCAATGCTGCCGCCTTCGTAACGCATCAGGCCACCCTCAATCACATCATCGACCAAATGGTGGTAGTGCGCATCGGCTTTGAACGACAAGTTGGGCAGCACCGCGCCCAGGTGCAGCATGGTGGCCAGTTGAACGCCCAATTCGCCCGAAGAGTGCACCGCAATGCCGGTTTGAAAGGTTTCGCACACCCCGGCGGCCTTGATGCAAGGGCGGATGCCGCCCCAAAACGTGGTGTCAAGCAGCACCACGTCCACGGCCGGGTCGCGCACGTTGGTGGCGAGTTGTTCAAAATTGATCACCACCGTGTTGGTCGCCAGCGGGATGCGCAGCTTTTCGCGCACACGGCGCATGCCGTTGAGGCCCCAGGTGGGGTCCTCCAAATAATCGTTGTTCAAATCTTCGATGGCCAGGCCAAAGCGAATCGACGCCTCCACGCTCAAAGCGGCGTTGGGGTCGTAGCGCACCGCGTCCCCTTGCACCGCATCGGCCATGGCGCGGTAAGCGGCCAGTTCGTAGTCGGGTGGGAACACGCCACCCTTGAGCTTGTGGGCCTCGAAACCATGCGAGGCCTTGAGCGCACGCGCTTGCGCCACCAGTTGGTCGATGGTGCGCACCTCGCCGCTGCCGTCGCGCGCATGGGGGTAGCGAAAAAACAAGTAGCTGGCAAAGCCCACCCGGTCGCGCAATTTGCCGCCCAGCAAATCGCACACCGGCAATTGCAAAAACTGGCCCATGATGTCCAGGCAGGCAAACTCCAGCGCGGCATGCATTTGGGTGCGGTTGTTGTACAAGCTGGCCGTGGGGTTGCAAATTTTGAAGCGCATGGCTTCGAGTTCAAACGGGTTGTGGCCCAGCAAATAGCTTTTGAGCTGACGCATCGCGGCCTCGGCGCTTTCGCCCCCGCCGCCCATCTCACCCAAACCGACCAAACCCACATCGGTCTGAACCTCTATCAAGGTGCGCACAAAACGGCCCCAATGCGCACCATTGGAGTGGCGCAGTGGGGCATGCAAAGGCACGCTGACAGTGGTGGCACGGATGTCGGTGATGCGGGGTGGTTTCATGGCGCGGTGGGTGGGTGTTCGTTGGCAGACGGGGATAAGTCGGGCGGGCGTTGGTCAGGCTGTGGGTCAGGTTGGTGGTCAAAGCTGGGTTGTCAGGGCTGGGTTGTCAGGGCTGGGTGGTGTCGAGTTGGTGTTGCAGCGCTGGCAGCAGGCCCTGGCGCTGGATGCGCGCCAATGCCTGGGCCACGCTGTCGCGCCAAACGGCATCGGTGGCCAGCGTGGGTCCCCAAATGTCCGTTATGCCCAGCAAGGCGTTGACGCAGTGCTGGGGTTCAGGGCCATGGGCCACGGCCAAAGCTTGCAGCCGCTCGCGCCAGGCGTCGCTCCAAAGGTAGGCCAAGCCTTGTTCGCAGTGGCCTTGTAAAAACCGCATCCACACCGCAGCGGCAAAGGCCAGGTGGGTGGCCCTGTGCTGGCGTTGCCTGGCCGCCAGCACCGAGGGCACCCAGCGCAGTGGGATTTTTTGCGAGCTGTCATTGCAAATTTGCAGGCACAGGTGGCGCAGGCCCGGGTTGGCAAAGCGCGTGAGCAAGGCATCTCGGTAAGCCAGGGCATCGGCGCGGTGCACGTGTGGAGCGATGTCGTGCGTCATCATGCGGTGGGCCCATGTGCGCAGCGCGGGCATGGCCACCACTGCGTGCATGGTGGCCATGCCCAACACCGCCCCGGCTGCGGCCAAGGCACTGTGGCTGGCGTTGAGCATGCGCAGCTTGGCCTCTTCATAGACTTGCACATCGGCCACCACCTGCACCCCCACGCTGCGCAGCACATCGGCGTCGTGTGGGTCGGCAAAGTCGTCTTCGATCACCCACTCCCAAAACGGCTCGGTGACCAAAGCGCAGCGGTCATGCCAACCCAAGGCCTGCTGGGCTTGGGCCACGCCCTCGGCGCTGACTTGGGGCACGATGCGGTCCACCATGCTGTTGGGAAAGCGCACCTGCCGCGCTACCCAGTCGGTCAGCGCATCGCTGCGCGCGCGTGCTTGTTGGAGGCACCACTGGCGCAGCAGACGTCCATTGCCAGGCAGGTTGTCGCACGAGGCAACGGTCAGGCCCAGCCCATGGTGGGTGTGGCGCACAGCGAAAGCGTCTAGCAGCAGGTCGGCCAATTCAGCGCCATAGGCCTTCTCGGTGACAGTCAAGGTGATCCAGCGGCAATCGGGGTGGGCCATGGCTTGGATCACCAACCGGCGCTCGGTGCTGGCCATCAGCGTGGCTTGGACTGCGGCCACGGTGTGCCATTGGGGCCCATCGGCGTTGGTGACTTGGACGCTGTAGCGGTGCTGTTGCTGGCGCAGGCTTTGAACCACCTCAGGCTGGCGCATGCCCACGCCCGTGATGCCCCAGCGCGCATCACCACGGCGCAGCAAGGCGTCAAACACCATGGCTTGGTGGGCGCGGTGAAACGCCCCCAAACCCAGGTGCACCACGCCCGTGCCTGTGGGGGACATGGGCTCAGGCCTTGGCAGCGACTTTGCGACCCGCGTCCACAATTTCTTGCCACGTCGCCGCGTCGATGTGGATGCCTTCGCGCGCGCGCTGCGCGCGTGCAGCCCGCTCGGGCTCACCGGCGAGGACCACGCCGTCGCTGCCCGGTGCGGGCGGGCTTTGGCGCAACCAGTCAATGAAGGCCAGGGTTTCTTCGCCAAACGAGGGCAAGCTGCCCAGGCGGGCCGGGTCGATCAAGATGCACAGCATGCTGTTGAGCACGGCGCGGCGGCCATCGGCTGTGCGGTGCCAGGTGCCGCCGCCGCTCAATGCCCCACCGAGCAACTCGCAAGCCACCGCCATGCCAAAGCCCTTGTACTCGCCAAAGGTGCGCAGCGCGCCCATGCGCCCACCCGACTGCGGCACCACCACCACGCCGGGGTTGTTGGTGGGCTGGCCGTTCTCGTCGATCAAGGTGCCGGGCTCGACCAGGCGCCCCTCGTTGTGGGCCACCCGCATCTTGCCCTGGGCCACGCGGCTGGTGGCAAAGTCCAGCACAAAGGGTTCGCGCGCTTGGTCACCCAAACCCAGGGGAATGCCAATGCAGCACGGGTTGGTGCCAAAACGCCCGTCGCTGCCACCAAACGGCGCCACATTGGGCCGCGATGACACGCTCACAAAATGCAACGCCACCCAGCCGCGCGCCACCGCCATCTCGGCAAAATGGCCGATGCGGCCCAAGTGGTGTGCGCTGGCCAGCGAAAAAATGCACGCACCGTGCTGTGCCACCCGTGCAAACGCCAGTTCCATGGCCTGCACGCCCACCACCTGGCCAAAACCCGATTGACCGTCCAGGCCCAGCAGCATGCCGTTGTCGACCCGCACGGCCACATCGGCGCGGGTGTCAAGCCGGCCTTCCAAAATGGCATCCACGTAACGCGGGGCCATGCCCACGCCGTGTGAGTCATGCCCACTCAGGTTGGCCAATACCAAGTTGGCCGCCACCTGGCGTGCCCGGTCTGCACCAGCGCCAGCATCGACAAACAAACGGGTAATGATGTCTTCGAGTTCGGGGGCGGCAATCAATTGGCTCATGGCTTGCTCCTTACATCACCGCGCCGACTTGCCAGGGCACAAACTCGTTTTGCCCATAGCCGTGCAACTCGCTTTTGCTGGCCTGGCCGGAAGCGCAAGCGAGGATGCACTGAAAAATCTCCTCGCCCTTGGCCTGCACCGTGCTCGCGCCATCCACGATGTCGCCGCAGTTGATGTCCATGTCGTCGGTTTGTCGCTGCCACAAGGCGCTGTTGGTGGCCAGCTTCAACGAGGGTGAGGGCGCGCAGCCGTAGGCCGAGCCACGCCCGGTGGTGAAGCAAATCAGGTTGGCACCGCCGGCCACTTGCCCGGTGGCGCTGACCGGGTCGTAGCCCGGTGTGTCCATGTAGACGAAGCCGTGTGCGGAGACTTTTTCAGCGTATTCATACACCGCTTGCAAATTGCTGGTGCCACCCTTGGCCACCGCGCCCAGCGACTTTTCCAAAATGGTGGTCAGGCCCCCGGCTTTGTTGCCAGGCGACGGGTTGTTGTTCATCTCGCCGCCGTTGATGGCGGTGTAGTTTTCCCACCAGCGGATGCGCTCCACCAACTTTTCGCCCACCTCGCGGCGCACGGCACGCCGCGTCAGCAGGTGTTCTGCGCCATAAATTTCGGGGGTTTCGCTCAGGATGGCGGTGCCGCCGTGCGCCACCAACAGGTCCACCGCCACACCCAGCGCCGGGTTGGCGCTGATGCCCGAATAGCCGTCCGAGCCGCCGCACTGCAAACCCACGGTGATGTGGGCCACGCTGCACGGTACCCGCATTGCTTGGTTGACCGATGGCAGCATGGCCTGGACCAATTCGATGCCTTTGGCCACGGTCAAGCGGGTGCCGCCGCTGTCTTGGATGTTGAAGGTTTGCAGTGTGCTGCCCTCTTGCAAACCGCTGTGTGACAACCAGGCGTTGATTTGGTTGGACTCACAGCCCAAACCGACCACCAAGGCCGCGGCGATGTTGGGGTGGGTGGCATAGCCGCGCATGGTGCGCTCGAGCAACTGCAAACCCAAACCATCGCCGTCCATGCCGCAGCCGGTGCCGTGGGTCAGGGCGATGACGCCGTCCACCTGCGGGTAATCGGCCAGCGCAGCAGGGCGGGTGGTTTTGGAGAAATGGTCGGCGATCGCCCGCGCCACCGTGGCCGAGCAGTTGACGCTGGAGAGGATGGCGATGTAGTTGCGCGTGGCCACGCGGCCGTCGGCGCGCACATAGCCCATGAACTCGGCGTGGCGCGCGGCAGGCTCGGGCTTGAGGTCGGCGCAAAACGCATAGTCACGCTCAAAGTCACCTTTGTTGGGCCCCATGTCCAGGTTGTGGGTGTGCACATGCTCGCCTGGCGCGATGTCTTTGGATGCAAAGCCAATGATCTGGTTGTAGCGGCGCACCGGGGCACCGGCCGCGATGACACGGACGGCGACTTTGTGGCCAGGCGGGATCAGGCCGCGCACCGCGACGCCTTCGGCGCTGGCACCCGAGAGCAGTTGTTGGCGGGCGATGACCACGTCATCGGCAGGGTGCAATCGGATGTGTGGGTTCATGGGCAAATAACTCCTTGGAAATGCGCCATCGGGCTCAATAAAACATCTTGGGCAACCACAGCACCAAGCTGGGCACATAGGTGATGATCACCAAGCTGCCCAGCAGCGGGAACAGCCACGGCAAGATGGCCATGGTGGTGCGCTCCACGCTCAGGTTGGCCACCCGGGCCAGCACAAACAACACCATGCCCATGGGCGGGTGCAGCAAGCCAATCATCAGGTTCAAGACCATCACCAAGCCAAAGTGCACCAGGTCAATGCCCAGTTGCTGGCAAATGGGCACCAAGATCGGCACCAAGATCGTGATGGCCGCGGTGGGCTCTAAAAAGCAGCCCACAAACAACATCAGCAAGTTGGCCAACAGCAAAAATTTCCAGGGCACATCGGTCACGCCCAGCACCCATTGGCCGATGGCTGCGGTCACCCCGGTGGCGGTGAGCATCCAACCAAAAATACTGGCCGCCGCCACGATGAACAGCACCGTGGCCGTGGTCTCTACAGTCTCCAGGCAAACCTTGACGAACATTTTGAAGTGCAAGGTGCGGTACCAAAAAAAACCCAAAATCAAGGCCCACACACAGGCGGCAATCGCACCCTCGGTGGGCGTGAACACGCCGGTGGTCATGCCGCCGATCAGCAGCACCGGCGTCATGATGGGCAGCACCGCTTGAAAGGCAAACACCTTGTCGGCGACGAACAGGGCAATGAGCGCGCCCAAGACCGTCCACTGTGGGTGAAAGCCCATGTCTTTGACCAGCCACCACACCCCCAACGGCCAAGCAATGACCATGGCCGTTTCAATCAGCGACTTGATCAAGCGTGGCCCATTGAAGCGGATGTCCCCGCCCCAACCATTTTTGTGTGCAAAATAAGCCACCGTGAGCATCATCAGCACGGCCATCAAAATGCCGGGCAAGATGCCGGCCAAAAACAAGGCGCCCACCGACACATTGGCCATCATGCCGTAGATGACAAAGGGCAGGCTCGGTGGAATGATGGGCCCCAAGGTGGCCGACGCGGCCGTCACGCCAACCGCAAACTCGGTGTCGTAGCCATGGTCCTTCATGGCCTTGATCTCGATGGTCCCCAAACCGGCGGCATCGGCAATCGCCGTACCGCTCATGCCGGCAAACACCACCGAGCCCACCACATTGACATGGCCCAAGCCACCCTTGAGCCAGCCCACCAAGGCCAGCGCATAGTTGTAAATGCGGTTGGTGATGCCCGCGTTGTTCATCAGGTTGCCCGCCAAGATGAAAAAGGGAACGGCCAGCAGCGGAAAGCTGTCGATGCCCGAGACCATGCGGTGGATCACCACAAACGGCGGTGAACTGGGCTCAAGCAACAAATAAATCAGCGATGCGCCAGCCATGGCAATGGCCACCGGCACACCACCCGACATCAGGATGAGGAAAATGATTTTCAGCATAGGGTTTCGTGCTCAGTGGGGGGTGGGGGCGTCAAGCGCGATCGCTCATCACCGACTCGGGACGCTCGAGCACGCTAAAGCCGCGCTGCCAATGGATGCGTGCGACCCAGATGGCGCGCACAAACATGGCGGCAAAGCCGGCCATGCAAACGCCATAAACCAGGTTCATGGGCAGGTCGATGATGGTCATCTTGTAGCTGCCCAACTTGTCCATCATCTGCCAGGTCAAGCCAGCCGCAGCGCCGAAAAACAAGATGCGTAGCCCGTCGTTGATGACCGATAGCGCTCGGCATACCCCGTGGGGCAAGTGGCGGTAGAAAAAATCGACCTGGATGTGGTTGTTTTTGATCACCCCGATGGTGGCGCCGGTGAACACACAAGCGATCAGCAAGTAGCGGGCAATTTCTTCGGTCCAAGCGGCCGAGTCATTGAGCGCATAGCGGGTGAAGAACTGATAAAAAACTGTCAACCCCAGCAACCAAAAAAAAGCCAACGCCACCCAGGCCTCGGGCGCGGTGTCGGACAGGTCGATGGCTTCATCGGTGGCATGGAACTGCCCATCCTCGCCCATGATCTTGGGCTCGCTTGTGTGGGTGTCGGTGTGTTGCATGGTGCCAGCGTTTCAAAAGGAGGGTGGCGCAGTCGCGCCAAAAAACCCCACCGGGGGTGCTGCGCCGATGGCCAGCGCCCCCGATGAAGCCGCACATCACTTGGCCGCTTGGATTTTGTCGAAATCGCTGCGGGTAAAACCCATGCCTTCAAGCGGTTTGTTTTTCAACACCGCATCTTGAAAACTCTTGCGGTCGACGCTGACAATTTGCAAGCCCTTTTTCTTGAACTCGTCGACCAGCTCGGCCTCGCGTTTTTTGATTTTGGCTGTGGCTCGCGCAGCCGCCTCTTGGGTCACGTCGGCAAACATTTTCTTTTCGGCGTCACTGAGCTTGTTCCACACATGGGGGGCGATTTGGGTGGTCAAGCCGTCGACGATGTGGCCGGTGAGCATGATGGCTTTTTGCACCTCAAAAAACTTTTTTGCTTCGATCGTGGTCAGCGGGTTTTCTTGTGCATCGACCGTGCCGTTTTGCAGTGCCAAGTAAACCTCGGCAAAGGCAATCGGTGTCGGGTTGGCCGCGCACGCTTGCCAAGTGGCGGTGTAGGCGGGCACATCGGGCACGCGGATTTTCAGACCCTTGACGCCGTCACAGGTGGTGAAGCTTTTTTGCGCGGTGGTGTGGCGCGCGCCATAGTAGGTGTAGGCGGTGATTTGGATGCCCGTCTTGCTGCGAAATTCGCTCACCATGTCTTGGAACACGGGGCTTTTGGCGTAGGCCAGCAAATGGTCGCCGTCGCGGAACATGAATGGGTAGTAGGCAATGCCCAGACGCGGGTAGGTGCGCGCTGCAAACGAGGGCCCGCTGATGATCATGTCCACCGTGCCCAATGTCAGCCCTTGGTTGATGTCGGTCTCTTTGCCCAAGCTGGAGGCGGGAAACACCTGGATATCGAACTTGCCGTTGCTGCGCTTTTTGATTTCTTCGGCGGCCCACACCGACTCGGTGTGATAGGGCTCAGAGGTTTCGTACACATGGGCCCATTTGAGTTTTTGCTGCGCCCAGGCGCTGGGGCTGAGCCACATGCCCGCGCTGAGCGCGGCCAAAGCCAGCAGGGTGTGGACGGTGTTTCTTTTTTTCATGCTTGTCTCCTGTTTCAGGTGGGTTGAGGGGAAAGGGGGGCGTTGCGCCAACTGGCGCTAAAGCGCTTGTGGGCTTGACGCAAATGGTGTTGCATGGCGCGCCGTGCTGCGCTGGGGTCGTGCTCGCGCATGGCTTGGTAGATGCGCGAATGTTCTTCAATGGCGTGTTGCCAAGAGGTGGGGTTTTCAAAGTAATCACCCAAGCGCTTGAACAATGCGCCATCGCGCGCCGACCAGTAATGCTGCACGGTGTCGGCCAGCACGCCATTGCCACAGGCCTGCGCAATGGCCAGGTGAAACGCCTGGTCCCCCACGCTGGGGGCTTGGCTGCGTGCGGCTGCTTGCTTCATCTGTTGCAAGGCCGTGGCCATGGCCTGCAGCTGTGAGCGGCTGGCCTGGGCTGCGGCCAAGGCGGCCACCTCGGCCTCGACCAGCAGGCGTGCGCTCATCACCTCCAGCGGCCCCCAGTCAGCGTTGCCCAATTCCGCCATTTTGGTTTGGTGCTTGGCCTTGGTTTGTGTTGATGGCACCGGCTTGGGGAGACACACATAAATGCCCGACCCGGTGCGCACCTCGATCACCCCTTCAACCTCCAGCGCGATCAAGGCCTCGCGCACCGTGGGTCGGCTCACCCCAAGTTGGGTGGCCAAGTCGCGCTCGGCGGGAAGCCGCTGGCCGGGATCAAACTCACCATGGGCAATCAGCGCACGCAACTGTGCCGCGATTTGGCGGTACAGGCGATGTGGTGCGATGGCTTGCAAAGGCATGGGGCGGGGACTTTGAAAATGGACTCAGGGAAAACGCGAATTGGACAAGTGGTCAGACCAATTGCAGAATGCTCCCATATACCCAAAAAGTCGTCAAGGCTTGATCCACCCGAACAAACCCTTAGCCCTGTGAAGCCTGTGAAGTTGCGCCCCCGTCCCATGTCCTTGTGCCTGGCACTGCGCTCCCCCACGTGGTTGGGAGCCGTGCACTGACATGACATCGACACGCATCGAAAGCATCCAACTGCGCCAGGTGAATTTGCCACCCCAGGTGCTGCGCACCGATGCCATCCAATCCTTTGTGATCCAAGAGACCATCTTGCTCACCCTGCGCCTGAGTGATGGCATCGAGGCCACAGGTTACGCCTACACCATTGGCACCGGCGGCTCATCGGTGGTGGCCTTGCTCAAAGACCACCTGTGCCCGCGCTTGATGGGGCGCAACCCCTTGGATCACGAGGCCTTGTGGCGCGAGCTGTTTTTCCACACCCACGCCACGGCGGTGGGTGCCATCACCAGTTTGGCGCTGGCCTGTGTCGATACCGCTTTGTGGGACTGGCGCGCCCAAGCCCAGGGATTGCCTTTGTGGCGCATGCTGGGTGGGGCGCAAGCCCAGGTGCCGGTTTACAGCACCGAAGGCGGTTGGTTGCATTTGTCGGCCGACGAGCTGGTCGATCAAAGCCTGGCCGCGCAGGCCCAGGGGTTCCAAGGGGTCAAGGTCAAAGTGGGACGGGCGCATGTGAGCGAAGACGTGGCGCGTTTGCGTGCCGTGCGCGATGCGCTGGGGGCGGGCTTTGAGCTGATGACCGACGCCAACCAAGGCTTTGACCGGGCCCAGGCCCAGCGCCGGGCCCAGGCCTTTGAGGGGTTGGACCTGGCATGGTTGGAAGAACCCATGCCCGCCGAGGACATCGCTGGTCACCGCTGGCTGTGCCAGCACACCCCCATTCCGGTGGCGGTGGGCGAGTCCATTTACCACTTGGCGGTGTTTCGCGAATACCTGGAACAAGGCGCATGCCAGGTGGTCCAAGTGGACGTGGCGCGCATTGGCGGCATCACCCCGTGGCTCAAAGTGGCGCACCTGGCCGAGGCCTTTGGTGTGCCGGTGTGCCCCCATTTTTTAATGGAATTGCACGTCAGCTTGTGCGCGGGCGTGCCCAATGCCCGCTGGGTGGAATACATTCCCCAATTGGATGACATCACCCACTCGCGCATCCGTGTGCAAGCGGGCTTTGCATACCCCCCCTCTGACCCCGGCTTGGGCATCGCCTGGGATTGGAAGGCCATCACCCAACGAGCCTGTACCCAACTGGAGATCACCGCGCCATGAGCCAACGCTTAAAAGGAAAAACCGCCCTCATCACCGCCGCCGGACAAGGCATTGGCAAGGCCGCTGCGCTGGCCATGGCCAGTGAGGGCGCCACGGTGTGGGCCACCGACGTCAACCCCGCTTTGCTCAACGCCTACCAAGGTGTGCCCGGCGTGCACACGGCCACGCTCGATGTGATGGACAAAGCCGCCATCGTGCGCCAAGTCGCGGCCTTGCCGGTGATTGACATCTTGTTCAACTGCGCCGGCTTTGTGCACAACGGCACCGTGCTTGAAGCCACCGATGCCGATTGGGATTTGGCATTCCAGCTCAATGTGCGTGCCCAGTTTTGGATGATCCAAGCCGTGGTGCCGGGCATGCTCAAGCGCTTCAAAGACCATGGGCAATCGAGCAGCATCATCAACATGGCCAGCGTGTGCTCCAGCGTCAAAGGTTTGCCCAGCCGCTTCATTTACGGCACGTCCAAGGCGGCGGTGATCGGCTTGACCAAAAGCGTGGCCGC
>Ga0214919_10007289_pt1 | contig 14959 bp, 11 predicted proteins | sample LL1503_MetaG_FD_177994 | JGI IMG/M metagenome (GOLD analysis project Ga0214919, IMG submission 177994) | Freshwater microbial communities from Lake Lanier, Atlanta, Georgia, United States - LL-1503 | ecosystem: Environmental > Aquatic > Freshwater > Lake | place: USA: Georgia | collected... | reverse complement strand
GTTGGCTACATGTACTTGCTCAAGCTCCATCACTTGGTGGACGACAAGATTCACGCCCGAAGCACGGGTCCATACAGCCTCATCACCCAGCAACCACTTGGCGGTAAAGCCCGCACCGGTGGTCAGCGATTCGGTGAAATGGAAGTGTGGGCGCTCGAGGCCTACGGCGCGGCGTTCATGCTGCAGGAACTTCTCACCGTCAAGAGCGACGATGTTGAAGGCCGCACCAAGATCTACGACTCCATGGTTAAGGGAACAAACACGCTCGACGCCGGCATGCCGGTTGTGTTCGACGTGCTCTGCCATGAAATCAAGGGACTTGGAATGAACATCCAACTTGAGAAGAAGACCACCGATATTGATTCGCTGCTTTAAAAAGTAATTGATGTGTTCCGTCGCAGCGCGGCGGCGGAACAATAAAACAGATTGATCGCGCCTGTCTTGATCACGCACCCTAAAGAATTGGAATTGAATCCATGACCATTGCCAACGACAGCATTTATGACCGTGTGAATGATTACGGCGCCGTACGCATCAGTCTTGCCAGCCCCAACGACATTCGTTCGTGGAGCTTTGGCGAAGTCAAGAAGCCAGAGACCATCAACTACCGCACCTACCGCCCCGAGCGCGACGGTTTGTTCTGCGAGCGCATCTTCGGGCCAGAGCGCGATTATGAATGCGCATGCGGCAAGTACAAGGGCACCAAGTACAAGGGAATTATTTGCGATCGTTGCGGCGTGAAGGTCACGCACAGCCGCGTTCGCCGCAAGCGAATGGGCCACATCAATTTGGCCGCGCCAGTTGTGCACATTTGGTTCTTCAAGGCCATGCCAAGCCGTCTTGGCAATCTCCTTGAAATGAAGACCAGCGATCTTGAGAAGGTTGTGTACTTCCAGGATTACGTCATCACCGATCCAGGCGCCACCGATCTTGAATTTAAGCAAGTTCTCACTGAAGACGAGTGCCGCAGCGAGCAAGACAAACATGGCTCCAGCAGTTTCTCCGCCATGATGGGCGCGGACGCCGTGCGTGAATTGCTTTCCGATGGCAAGTTGGATTTGGATGAACTCAGCGTTGAGCTTCGCCAGAAGCTTGATGAAACCAAGAGCAAGCAGCGTCAAAAAGATTTGTCCAAGCGCCTGAAGCTTGTTGAGCAAATCCGCGGCAGCCAAAATGATCCACAGTGGATGGTGCTTGATGTTGTTCCAGTGATTCCACCAGACCTTCGTCCATTGGTCATGTTGGAAAGCGGAAATTTCGCCACCAGCGATTTGAACGATCTCTATCGCCGGATCATCAACCGCAACAATCGTTTGAAGAAGTTGATGGATCTCAACGCGCCAGAAGTTATTGTGCGCAACGAAAAGCGCATGCTGCAACAGGCGGTCGATGCGTTGTTCGACAACGGTCGTTGCCGTCGACCAGTGCTTGGTTCAAGCAATCGTCCGCTCAAGTCGCTCACCGACATGATCAAGGGCAAGCAAGGTCGATTCCGCGAGAATTTGCTCGGCAAGCGCGTTGATTATTCGGCGCGTTCCGTCATCGTTGTTGGTCCAGAACTCAAACTGCATCAATGCGGTTTGCCAAAGAAGATCGCGTTGGAATTGTTCCAACCGTTCATCATTCGCAAGCTCAAGGATCGCGGACTTGCCGACACCATCAAGAGCGCAAAGCGCATGCTTGATCGGCGCGACCCAGAAGTGTGGGACGTGCTTGAAGAGGTCATCAAGAATCATCCAGTGCTTCTCAATCGCGCGCCAACTCTCCATCGCATGGGTATCCAAGCGTTTGAGCCGGTGCTTGTTGAAGGCAACGCCATCAAGATCCATCCACTGGTCTGCACCGGTTACAACGCCGACTTTGACGGCGATCAAATGGCCGTGCATCTTCCACTTTCGGTGGAAGCGCAAACTGAAGCGCATGTGTTGATGATGTCAACGCACAACATCTTCAGTCCAGCCAACGGAAACCCAATCGTCAGTCCTTCGCAGGACATCGTCATGGGTGTTTACTTCCTCACTTGCACGCTTGAAGAAGCGCCAGCGTCGCTGGATCGATTTGTCGAAGGCGACGGCGCCATTGGCGATGAAGAGCGCAAGCGTTTGGCCAAGATCCCCCACTTCCTCAGCCCAAATGAAGCTATTTTGGCTTGGGAAACTGGCGCGTTGGATTACCACACTTGGATTGAAGTGCGCCTGGATCGCTTCAGCGAAGTCGTGATGGATCAATCGAAGCCCGCGCAGAAAATGCGCGCCAACAAGCGCATGATGACCACCGTTGGTCGTTTGTTGTTCAGTGAAATTCTTCCCGATGGAATGCCGTTCTACAACTGCTCCCTTGGCAAGAAAGGCGCGGCGCGCGTCATCGATGACACGTTCCGTCAAATGGGCAAGTCGCACACCATCACGCTGCTTGACCGCATGAAGGAAACTGGTTTCCGTTACAGCACGCGCAGTGGTTTGTCATTCGGTATCGCCGATCTTCGCGTGCCCGCGGAGAAGACCAAGTTGATCGAGGACGCACAGAAGCGCGTGACCAAGATTCAACGAAGTTATGAATCCGGCGCCATCACGGATCAAGAACGCAAGAATCAAGTTCTTGAAGCGTGGGCCAAGTGCCGCAACGAAGTTTCCGAGAAACTTATGGACACGCTCAAGAATGATCGACGCGATCAAGAAGGCCGCGAAAATTCCGCCGAGGCCAACAAGGCCAATGCGCTTCGCCGCTATCTGAATCCTGTGTACCTGTTCGCCGACTCCGGCGCCCGCGGTAACAAGAGCCAAATGCAGCAGCTCGCCGGTATGCGCGGACTCATGGCCAAGCCAAGTGGAGAAATTATTGAAACACCAATTATTTCCAACTTCCGCGAAGGCTTGAAGGTTCTCGAATATTTCAGTTCAACCCACGGCGCCCGCAAGGGTCTCGCCGACACCGCCCTCAAGACCGCCGACTCCGGTTACCTCACGCGCAAGTTGTGCGATGTGGCCCAGAGCGTGACGATTTGTGAGGAAGATTGCGGCACAAAGCGCGGCATTCCAAAGAAGGCCGTTATGAAGGGTGAGGATGTTGAAGTTCCACTTCGCGATGTCCTTCGTGGTCGCACCGCCCTCTTGGCGTTGATCGATCCACGCAATGACAGCACGATTGTTGGCGCGGGTCAAATGATCGATCCAGAAATCGCCGGCAACATCGAAGATTTCCTGGGCGAAGACGGCGTGTTCCAAGTTCGCAGTCCATTGGCCTGTGAATCGCAACACGGAATTTGTCGCACGTGCTACGGCATGGATCTCTCCACCGGCAAGGCCGTTGAAGAAGGCATGGCCGTTGGCATCATCGCGGCGCAAAGTATTGGAGAGCCTGGAACTCAGCTCACCATGCGCACCTTCCACACCGGTGGAATTGCGTACACCACCGCCGCGGAAAGTGAATACAAGGCCATCAATGCTGGACGTGTTGAACTTGTTGACTGCAACGATGTTGATGTCACCGATGCCGCGGGCAACACCCGACGCGTTGTGTTGAAGAAGACTGGTTTGCTTCGCATGCGCGACGCCAAGGATCGGGAACTTGAAAGTTTCAAGGTTCCTTACGGCGCGTTCGTGATGACCAAGAACGGCGAGAATGTGAAGAAGGGCCAATTGCTCATGCAATGGGATCCGCACAGAATGCCAATTCTTGCCGAGAAGTCAGGAACGATTCAGTTCATGGACATCATCGACGGCGAAACCATCAAGGTTGAAAAGAAGGCCGGCGGAACTCTTGAAACCATCGTGATTGAGCACAAGGGTGAACGACATCCACGCATTGAAGTGCGTGATGCCAACGGTCAAATTCTTGACTTCCACCATTTGCCAGCCAAGGCCCGTATTGAAGTGCAGGACGGCTCCAAAGTTGTGGCGGGACAGATGTTGGCCCACACCCCGAAAGAAGCGGCACGTTCCGCGGACATCGTCGGTGGTTTGCCACGCGTGACCGAAGTGTTTGAAGCACGAAAGCCGAAGGAACCAGCCGTTCTCGCCGAAATTTCTGGCAAGATCGAACTGCTCTCCGACAAGCGCAAGGGCAAGATGACAATTCGCGTTCTTGGTGAAGCCGAAACATTCATGGAGCACCATGTTCCGCAGGGAACACATTTGCTCGTGCATGCTGGCGACAATGTCACGGCAGGTGATCCACTTGTGGAAGGCCCGCGTGATCCAGCCGACATTCTTCGCATTAACGGCGAAGACGCGCTGTATGTCTACATGCTTGATGAAGTGCAGAACGTGTACCGCGCCCAGGGCGTGCCAATTTCTGACAAGCACATCGAAGTGATTTTGCGCCAGATGCTTTCCAAGATGAAGATCACAAGTTCAGGTGACACGGGCGTTCTTCTAAACGACGTGATGGATCGCTTCAACTTGAAGAACGTCAACGCGGCGCTTGATGACATGCTCGTGGTGGAAGATTCAGGCGGAACAACTCTTGCGCGAGGCAAGATGTTCACCAAGGATGAAGTCAAGGAAGCCAACACAAACGCGGAAGGCCAGGACAAGGCGAAAGCCAAAACCCGCAAGCCTAAGCGCGCCACGGCTCGAACTCTTCTGCTTGGAATCACCAAGGCCAGTTTGCAAAGCGAAAGTTTCCTTTCAGGCGCCAGCTTCCAAGAGACCACCAAGGTTCTCACCGAAGCGGCACTCAAGGGCGCGATCGACACGCTCGTTGGTCTCAAGGAAAATGTTCTTCTTGGACATTTGATTCCAGCCGGAACCGGTTACAAGGCGTATCAGGCAATCCGCATTCAGAAGTTGGTTGAAGAACCAATGGGCGATGAGGACAATGATTTAACCGAGCTTGAGGCGGCCGCCGATGAAGCGGAATCCTTGGGCGCTGAGCGTCAAGGCTCTGGTCCAACTGTTGGCGACCGCGTTGCGGCGCTGAACGAAAGTTCCGAGCAAGGTTCATTGATCGCAATCGATGAGTCCGAAGCCGGCAACGATTCGGATTCTGAGTGAGCGCATCTCAAAAGAATGATCCACCACCTGCCCCAAATGGGCCAGGTGGTGGCACGCCTTGGTGGCGAAATGGACTTCGCTTTGAATGCACGTGCTGTGGAAATTGCTGCAGCGGCGAACCAGGCGCCGTTTGGTTCGCCAAAGAAGAAGGCCAACAAATGGCCACTCGACTTGGCTTAAGCGAGAAAGATTTCTTGCGCGACTACGCCAGAAAAATTGGCTCAAAGTGGTCGCTGAAAGAAATCACCGGTCCAGCTGATCTTCATCGCGGCCATGATTGCATTTTATTGGATCGCAAAAGCGTGCCTGGCAAAGCCTTGTGCAAGGTGTATCAAGACCGTCCAAATCAGTGTAAAACATGGCCTTTTTGGGATCAAAATATAAACTCACGCAAGGCTTGGGATGAAGCCAAGAAAGCCGCGCCGTGTCCTGGCATGGGAAGTGGTCCGCTTATTCCTGCCGAGAAAATTCTTGAGGCTCTTTTGGCTGAGCGCGCCTCAAGCAAGGACGCCGCATGGTGATCGAAGCGGGCTTTGGCAACAGCGCCGCGGAACTTTCACAACATATTCAAGCGTGGAGATCCGCGGCGAGCGACCCTCGCGTGGAAGCGCTCATGCGTGAACTTGAATCGGATGCGCAAGAGCAACTTCGCATTCATCGACCGGTGTGCTTGGCCAGCGGCAAGTGCTGCAACTTTGAACAACACGGCCACTCCATGTGGCTCACGGGTTTGGAAGTGGCGTGGACACTTTCCAAACTTCCATCCGCGCCAACCACGGCGCAAGTCGCCGCCAGCGTGCGCTTGGGAAATTGCCCCTTCCTTGTGCAAGGCATGTGCGGCATTCATCAAGCGCGGCCACTTGGGTGCCGTGCGTATTTCTGCGATCAAGCGGGCCAGGGTTGGCAAGAGTCCATGATGGAATCCTGGATGGGACGCATTCGTTCATTGCATACGGAACTGGAAATCGCATATCGCTACGACGAATGGCGGCGCCTTCTTGGGGCATTTTCAACGCAAGAAGCGATAAATTCCGCCGTCGCGGGGTGATGCCAGCGCGTTCCCATAAATCCAAAAATCGGCTTAGTTTCCCGTAATTCCAAGTGATTTCAAATCGTTCCTCGTCTAAGATGACCCAATGCCCCGCGCCGTGAAAAATAAAACTATTGAACGCGTCGCGTTTGTGAGCTTGGGATGCCCCAAAAATTTGGTGGACAGCGAAAAAATGTTGTCCATGCTGCGCGACGGCGGACTCACGCCCGTGAATGAAAGCGATTCACCCGACGCGATCGTGGTGAACACATGCGGATTTTTGGAGGCAAGCAAGGAGGAAAGTTTAAGCGTGATCCGCGAGGCGCTTGAGCGCAAGGATCGCGGCGAGTTGAAGCGCGTTGTGGTTGCGGGATGTTTGGTGCAGCGGCACCGCGCGAAAATTTTAGAGTGGGCTCCGGGCGTTGACTCAATGATCGGCGTGTTTGATCGCGACCGCGTTGTGGAAGCCGTGACCGGCGTCACTCCTTCGCGAACAAATTTAGGCAGCGACGCGGATCATCCCCCCTACTGGATCGCCGCCAACGCTTTGCAAGCGGCGAAAGAGCGCGGCATGAAAACGATTGGCCTCACCGTCAATGGCGCGGATGGAAAAGGCGTTGGCTACTTTGAATCCGATTCCAATCGCTTTCGGCTCACGCCGCGGCACTGGGCCTATCTGCGAGCAAGCGAAGGCTGCAATCAACGCTGCGCCTTCTGCACAATTCCGTCAATTCGTGGGAAAATGCGCTCAAAATCACTTGATGATGTGGTGGCAGAAGCCGGCGCGCTGATGGATGACGGCGCCTTTGAGTTGAACATCATTGGCCAAGACACCACAAGTTGGGGCTTTGATATTGGCGACGAGCGTGGCTTGCCTGGGTTGCTTGCGGGTCTTGACCGCGTGGCGCAAGAGCGCGGCGGCGGTTGGATTCGTTTGATGTACGCCTATCCCAGCAAATTCACCGACGCAATGATCGACGCCATCGCCACGCTGCCAAGCGTTGTGAAATATTTGGACATGCCATTGCAACACGCGAGCGATTCCATGTTGACGCTGATGCGAAGGCACATCACCAGCGATCAAACGCGCGACTTGCTAGCGCGGCTGCGTAAGAAAATTCCAAACCTGGCTCTGCGCACAACATTTATTGTTGGCCACCCTGGCGAAACCGAAAAGGATTTCGAACAATTGCTTGAATTTGTTCGTGAGCAACGCTTTGAAATGGCGGGTTGCTTCAAGTACAGCCACGAGGATGGAACTCCCAGCGGCACAATGAATCTTGATCCGAATTTGCGCGTGCCGCCAGAAGAAGCCGCACGCCGCGAAGAGGCATTGATGCTTTTACAGCAGGAAATAGCCTTTGAACACGTGGCCGCCATGGCGAAGGCAAATCGCCGCCTTGAGGTGTTGGTGGACGCGCCAGCCGAAGGCCGCACCAAAAAGGGCGAGCATCTGTACACAGGTCGAGCTTGGTTCCAAGCGCCACAAGTGGACAGCTCCACAATCATTCGTTCCAAGCGTGAATTGTCGCCTGGCGAATTAGTCATGTGTGAAGCGATCGACAGCCATGAATACGACTTGCTCGTGAAGCCCGATGACGAGACAGGCCGAAGTATTTCTTTGCCATTGGCCAATACACGCCGCGCCAAATAAATCGATAGCAACACGTAATTCCATGCGTGCGGAATTTCTAAACTCGCTCTAACGCACACAACAATTGCACACCCAACGCGAGAAAAAAACAAGCACTATGAGATCCCATTGGGGATTATGGTTTCACATGCATGAGCATGTGCCCATGTCCATGCGCGCCAAGTTCTTGGTGCACTGGCGCGCCAACGTGGGCATGTTGAGGGAAAAGAAAATTCTTGCGCTCTCGTCCTTCATCGCCATATTGCCATCATTGGTGTTTGGCTTGGCGCTCTGGTATTTTGATCCTTTGAGTCAACGGCGCTCTCCGGCAACCCCTATCAATCTCACGGCTTTGCTGGCGTTGATTGGGGGCGGGATGGCGTTCTGGCTGGCGGTGCAACACATGTTCTTTGTCTACACCATGAACCGCTATTACGCCCCATTTGTGCGCCGCGAAATAGCATTATTGGGAATGCCCATGTGTCCCGCGTGCGGGCATCTCTTGGCCAACATGCAGGTGCGGCGTTGCCCGGAATGCGCGACGCAAATTCAATCCAACAATTCTTAATTTTCAACGCAACTTCAATGCCGCCGTCGACTAGAATGCTCGGCTCAAGTTATTCCATCAATGCACATCCGCAACTTCTCCATCATCGCTCACATTGACCACGGCAAAAGCACGCTCGCTGATCGTTTATTGCAAGCCACCCATGCGGTCAGCAGTCGACAGGCGCGCGAACAAATTTTGGACTCCATGGATCTTGAGCGCGAGCGCGGCATCACCATCAAAGCCAGCGCCGTCACTGTGCAACATATTTTCAAGGGCGAAACCTATCAACTGAATTTCATTGATACCCCAGGCCATGTTGATTTTGCATACGAAGTCAGCCGCGCGCTCACCGCTTGCGAAGGCGCGGTGTTGGTGGTTGATTCAACCCAAGGCGTGCAAGCGCAAACTGTTGCCAACGCATACTTGGCCACCGCCAACAATTTAGAGTTGATCCCGGTGATCAACAAAATTGATTTACCCGCGGCGGATCCAGATGGCGTGGCCATGGAGATGGAGCAAGTGCTTGGAATCCGCGCCGAAACCTGCATTCTTGTAAGCGCCAAAACTGGCCAAGGCATTCAGGAATTGCTTGACGCGATCTGCGAAAAACTTCCGCCGCCACCACCGCCAAAATCAAACAAGTTGCGCGCGCTTATTTTTGACAGCATTTATGACGACTACAAAGGCGTGGTGGTCTACTTCCGCGTGTTCGACGGTTCAATCAAGTCGGGCGACAAGATTCGCATGATGAGCACGGGACGCACTTTCGCGGTTTCAGAACTTGGTCGCAACACGCCGTTCCCGCAAAAGATGCAACGCTTCGATCACTCTGAAGTGGGCTACCTCGCGGCCAGCATTAAAACGCTTGCCGATGTACGCGTTGGCGACACCATCACTCTTGACTTGGATCCCGCCGATGAACCATTGCCTGGATATCAAGAGCCAAAGCAAATGGTTTTCTGCGATTTTTATCCCTCTTCAAGCAATGAAGATGGAAGCAGTGGCAAGAAAGGCGAGTTTGAGGCGTTGCGCGAGGCGATTGAAAAATTGCATTTGAACGACGCCAGTTTCACCTTTGAAGTGCAGCACTCGGAGGCTCTTGGCTTTGGATTTCGCTGCGGATTCCTTGGTCTTTTGCACATGGACATTGTGCAGGAACGCCTTGAGCGCGAGGGCGGCGTGGAGGTTGTGCAGACGGCTCCAACCGTGACGTACATGATCGTGGGACATGACGGCAGCAAAGTTGAAATTCACAATCCCGCGGACTTGCCCGACATGAGCCAAGTCTTGGCCATCGAAGAGCCCATCGTAAAAATTGAAATCATTTGTCCCAATGAAAATATTGGCGACTTGATGAAACTCAGCGACTCGCGCCGCGGCGTGTTCAAGACCCAACGCTATCTCAGCGACACCCGCCAGATTCTGGACTACGAGTTGCCGCTCGCGGAAATTATTTATGACTTCTACGACAAGCTCAAAAGTATCACCCGCGGCTATGGAACCATGGACTACGAGGTCATTGGTTTCCGCGCCAATGATTTGGTGAAGGTGAACGTGCTGGTCAACGGCGAAGTGGTCGAAGCATTGAGCTTGATCACGCACAAAACCACCGCCGAATATCGCAGCCGCATCATCTTGGAAAAACTCAAGAAGCAAATCGATCGCCACCAATTCGAGATTCCGCTTCAAGCCGCCATCGGTGGCCGCATTATCGCGCGCGAATCCATCAAGGCGCTGCGCAAAAACGTTTTGGCCAAGTGCTACGGCGGCGATATCAGCCGCAAGCGTAAATTGCTGGAAAAGCAAAAACGCGGCAAAAAGCGCATGAAAACCATCGGAATGGTCAGCATTCCACAAGAGGCCTTCATGGCCATTCTTGACCAAGGCGATTAAGCCCCCACTTCTTTGCATGTAAAAACTCCTGGTGAGTTCACGCTTATTTCCAGTGGCGATTGGCTTTGAATTTGACGTATGGATGCCCGCCAAACGCTTTCATCCCGTGGCGTTAAACTGACCAAATGAAAAAAATCGAACGCATCGCTCTTTGTCTCACCATTCTCACCGTCGCATGGCTTTTAGTTGGCCGTCCCGTGCCGGACTCCAGCGCAAACGCGCGCGCGGTGAACATGGCGGACCTTGGTCCCGCTCAAAATATTTTGCTTGAAAGCAAAGATGGCGTGCTCACATTGCGCAACGAGGCCAATCATCTTGCATTTGGCGATCAACCCACTTCGCGCGCCTGGAGTATTGCCGCGGTGCATTTGGACAAGGTGCTTAAAAAAATGTTGACCAATGAGCGCTTTGTTGAGGAGCGAAATCAATTTGACGAAGCCGCCAAAAAACAGAACGCCGACTTTGAGCGTCAAATGGAGGAGATCAAAGCCAAGTACGGCGACATGCCCAAAGACAATCCGGACTTGGCCAAGGGCAAGGAAGAAATGCAATCCTTGTATTCGCGTTATCAAAAATGGAACGAAGGCGTAAGCGGTTCCCAAAGCAAACTCATGGCGGGGCAAGTGGAATCGGCGTACAAGGAATTGGTGACGGCGGTTGATGTGGTGGCAGACCGCCAAAAAATAGATGTGGTCTATCGCTTTATTCCAGCGTCGGTTCCCTTTGAAACCTCGCAATTGGGCGACACCATGCTGCAAGTTCAGGCGCGCACATTCTTGCGCGCGCCGGAATCATTGGACATCACCGCCGATGTCATGAAGGAACTTGGCCTGAAAGATTGATGGTCGCGGCCACATGGATGGCGACAGCCTGAGATAATTTTTGCGCCAATTTGGCTTTGACCTGCTCCATTGATGGACATTTGTCCCCAAGGCATTGCCGCAAACTAGTCACGCCGCGCTCTGTGAGTCCGCACGGCACAATCAAATTGAACGCGGCAAGATCTGGATTCACATTTAAAGCGAGTCCATGCATGCAAACCCATCGGCTCACGCGCACACCCATGGCGCATATTTTTAAATCGCCTGGCTGATCCTTGGCGCGCACCCAAACTCCCGTGGCCTTTGCATCGCGGTGCGCGACCACACCCATATCCGCCAACACTCCAATCACCGTCTCCTCCAGCAACCGCATGTAGCCATGAATCCGCAAACCCATGCGCTCCAAATCAAGAATGGGATACGCCACCAATTGACCAGGTCCATGCCAAGTCACATCGCCGCCACGGTCGGTCTCCACGCACTGAACACCAAGTTGCGCCAAGCGCTGGGGCGACACCAAAACATTTTTTGATGCATCAGGTCTACGACTCACAGTGATCACCTGCGGATCGTGTTCCACCAAAAACAGCTGCATTTGCCCGCGATTTTCCCGTGCCGCAACAACCTCCGCGTGGGCGGCGCGCTGCAACTCAAGCGCACACGCGTAGGACATTCTTCCAAGATCTTTCACTTGCAGCAATTGCATTGAAATTCAAGTTTACGCTGCCAAAGCCCGCGACTGGCAATACAATCCGACGCATGTCCAAGGTGCATTCTTCTGCGATTTTAACTGGCGATGTTCAAATTTCCGACGGTGCTGAAGTGGGTCCATTCTGCATGCTTGATGGAACCATGGGGCCCATCACCATCGGCCCTGGCACGCGGTTGATGCACCAAGTTTCCATGCAAGGGCCGCTCACTGTTGGCGCGCGCAATCGATTTTATCCAGGTTGCTCCGTTGGATACCCCCCGCAAGATTTGGGGTTTGATCCCGACAAGGCTGGAGTTGGTTGCGTTATTGGCAACGACAACACCTTCCGAGAATCCGTGAGCATCCACCGGGCAAAAATGGAATTGCCAACTCGCATTGGCGACAAAAATTATCTCATGGCCAACAGCCATATCGCCCATGATTGTTGTGTTGCCAACAAATGCATTTTTGCCAACAATGTTTCTCTTGGTGGACATGTTGAAATTGGCGATGGAGTTATTTTTGGTGGAGTGTCCACCGTGCACCAATTTGCGCGCGTGGGCCGCGGCGCGTTTCTGGGTGGCTTGACCGGTTTAAGCACGGATTTGCCTGCATTTTTCATGCTGACTGCGATCAACGTCGCCGGCAGTTTGAATTTGATCGGAATGCGCCGCAGCGGAATGCAACGAAGCGACATTGATACGGTCCGCTGGGTGTACGAGGTGGTCCAGCGAAGGAAGCTTTCAAGACCGAATGTGTTGATCGCTTTGGCTGAGCGTAAAGAAAATCCTATCGTGCAGGAATACATGCGCTTCATTGAGACCGCAAAACGACCAATTACTCCAAGCACTGGAAGCGCGCTGCGTGGTACTTCCATCACGACCACCGTCGAATAAATGCATCCACCCATTCGCATCCGTATTTTAGCCAGCGGTAGCCAAGGGAATGCCGCTATTGTTTCGCTTCGACCAAGCGATGCGGCGCCCATGCATGTGATTATTGATTTGGGTTTGTCGCCGCGCAAATTATGCGGCGCGCTTGCCGTGGAAAATATTGCGCCAAATGAAATTGCCGCCATTCTTTTAACGCACGCGGATTCGGACCACCTGCACGGCGGATGGGCGCGGCGATGGCCATTTGAAAACGCCAAAGTGATCGCGCGCAAAGCGCACCATCACGCGATCGCCCACGCCGGAATTCAAAACACGCACATGCTCGACGCGGAGGCTGATTCTTTCAACTTTTTCCCGCAAATTAAGCCCATTGCCTTGCCGCATGACAAGGCTGGCTCGACTGGTTTTCGTATTAGCGTAGATGGCTCCACGCTGGGTTGGGCCACCGATTTGGGTCGAATGTCCAGCGACGCGCTTGCATTTTTTACAGGCGTAGACGCGCTGTGCATAGAAAGCAACTACGACTTGCATTTGCAGCGGCGTTCATCGCGACCGGATTTCTTGAAGGAGCGCATCATGGGAGGTCACGGCCATCTTTCCAACGCGGAAACTTTGCAGGCGGTGCTTCACATTCATGGCCAGCGCGCGCTGCGCCACATTGTGCTGCTTCACCTTTCTTCGCAGTGCAACTCGCAGGAGTTAGTGCGCGAGTTGTGGAACACGCACGCGCCAGAACTTGCCGGCAATATGCAAGTGGCCACGCAAACGCTTCCGCTGCCGTGGGTTTGCGTGGGGCAGCCGCGCTACTGTAATTGGAGCGAGTCACTGTTTGCGGCGCATCATTCATCTTTGAATTCAAGCTGCGCCGGATAATAAAAACCAACGCTCACTTTCATCGGCAAAGTGGCTTCATTTCGTGCGCTAGTGCTCAAAATCAAGCAAATCACGCTGCCGCCCGAAGCCCCGCCGCCTTCGCTACGCTGCGAAGTCCTTCATGAGCGACTTCATTGGACATCACTGTGGCGTGGCCTTGGTGCGCTTAAAAAAACCGCTGGCGGAATTGCAACGCATTCACGGCGACCCACTGTGGGGGCTTCGAAAATTATATTTGCTGATGGAGAAGCAACACAACCGCGGACAAGATGGCGCCGGAATTGCCAGCGTGAAATTTGAAACCGCCGCGGGCGAGCCATTTCTTTCACGACTTCGCAACAGCAAGCGCAGTCCAATTGAGCGGCTCTTTGACGCGGCGCTTGGACCCGCGACAAAAATTTCCGAACATGATCTGCGCAACATGGATCCGCTTGAACTCAAGCGTCGCATTCCAATGTTGGGAGAAGTCATGCTTGGGCATCTTCGCTACGGAACATTCGGTGGTCGCGGAGAAAATGTGTGCCACCCGTATGTCCGCCGCTCCAATGTCGCCAGTCGAAATCTGGCCATCGCCGGCAACTTCAACTTGACCAACGCCACGGAATTATTTCAAACGCTCGCGGCTTATGGACTCAACCCCGTGGGCGACACAGATACGGGTGTTGTGCTTGAAAAAATAGGCCATTTTCTAGATGTGGAGCACGACCAATTGCGCGCCAGTGTGGGTCCGGGCAGTTTGAAAAACTTGGACGGCGTTGAACTTGCGCATGCCGTGGCGCAGGAACTGAATCTCACGCGCGTTCTTACAAAAGCCACCGCCGACTTTGACGGCGGATATGTGTTCGTTGGTTTGCTCGGTCATGGCGACTGCTTTGTCTGCCGTGATCCCAACGGAATTCGCCCCGTCTTTATTTTGGAAACCGACGAAGTGGTGGCGGCCGCAAGCGAACGCGCCGCGCTCACCACCGTCTTTAATGTCGAGCCTGAATCCGTGAAGGCGCTTGAACCAGGACACGCTCTGATTGTGCGCCGAGATGGCGTGGTGATCCACGAACAATTTTGCCAACCCGACGAACGTTTGGAATGTTCCTTTGAGCGGATTTATTTCAGCCGCGGCAACGACCCTGATATTTACAACGAGCGCAAGCAACTTGGCCGCAATTTGACCGAGCCCGTCCTGCAACAAACTGGCGCGGACTTCTCCAAAATTGTTTTTGGCTTCATTCCAAACACCAGCGAGCCCGCGTTCTTGGGCCTGGTCAAAGAGGTTGAGCAACACATCCATAAGCGTGAAATAGCCGCTTTAACAGGCAAATTGCGCTTGGGCACGCTTACGGAACTCGATCTAGAAAACTCGATTGGCATGCTGCCGCGCGTGGAAAAAGTTGCGCACAAGGATCAACGCCTGCGCACCTTCATTACGCACGACGCGGCGCGACGAGATTTGGTCACGCACATTTACGATGTCACTCGCGGCGTGGTCGGTCCGGGCGACACGCTTGTCATGGTGGACGACTCCATTGTTCGCGGAACAACTTTGCGCGACTCCATCATCACAATGCTGGCGCGCCTCAAGCCCGC
>Ga0214919_10007288_pt1 | contig 14960 bp, 10 predicted proteins | sample LL1503_MetaG_FD_177994 | JGI IMG/M metagenome (GOLD analysis project Ga0214919, IMG submission 177994) | Freshwater microbial communities from Lake Lanier, Atlanta, Georgia, United States - LL-1503 | ecosystem: Environmental > Aquatic > Freshwater > Lake | place: USA: Georgia | collected... | reverse complement strand
CGCTTGTTCCAGAAGTTCCGCTTGTTCCAGAAGTTCCAGAAGACCCGTCTGATCCATTTAGTCCTGATATACCTGCAAGTCCTGAGGTCCCACTAGTTCCTGCTGATCCATCAATTCCCGAGGTTCCAGCTGATCCTGAGGTACCACTTGTACCGCTAGTTCCTGCTGATCCATCAACTCCTGAGGTTCCTGCTGATCCCGAAGTTCCGCTTGTTCCTGATGTTCCACTAGTTCCTGAAGTACCTGCTGATCCTGAAGTTCCGCTTGTTCCTGAAGTTCCGCTTGTTCCTGAAGTTCCGCTCGTTCCCGCTGATCCCGAGGTGCCACTTGTTCCTGAGGTTCCAGCTGAACCTGATGTTCCATCTACACCGCTTAATCCCGAAGATCCACTAGTACCAGATGATCCATCTATACCTGAGGTACCTGCAGATCCAGAAGTACCTGATGTTCCAGATGTTCCAGATGATCCATCAATTCCCGATGTTCCAGCTGATCCTGAAGTACCACTTGTACCGCTTGTACCACTAGTTCCCGCTGATCCTGATGTACCGCTTGTACCGCTAGATCCCGAAGACCCGTCTGAGCCGTTTAATCCAGATATACCAGCAAGGCCTGAAGTTCCACTAGTTCCTGCTGATCCATCAATTCCTGAAGTTCCAGCGGATCCCGAAGTTCCAGCTGATCCATCAATTCCTGAAGTTCCAGCGGATCCCGAAGTTCCTGAGGTACCACTAGTTCCAGAAGTTCCACTTGTTCCTGAAGATCCAGATTCTCCACTTGTTCCTGAGGATCCAGATTCTCCACTTGTTCCTGAAGATCCAGATTCTCCACTTGTTCCTGAAGATCCATCGGATCCATTTAAACCTGATATACCTGCAAGTCCGGATGTTCCACTAGTTCCCGCTGATCCATCAATTCCTGAAGTTCCAGCTGATCCCGACGTACCGCTAGTTCCAGATGTTCCGCTTGTTCCACTTGTTCCTGAAGATCCATCGATTCCCGATGTTCCCGCTGATCCCGATGTACCGCTTGTACCGGATGTTCCTGCTGATCCTGACGTACCACTAGTTCCTGATGTTCCACTTGTTCCTGATGTTCCACTTGTTCCTGATGTTCCACTAGTTCCCGCTGAACCTGATGTTCCATCTACACCGCTTAGTCCAGAGGATCCGCTAGTACCAGAAGATCCTGATTCTCCTGATGTTCCACTAGATCCTGAAGATCCATCAATACCTGATGTTCCACTAGATCCTGAAGATCCATCAATACCTGATGTTCCACTAGATCCTGAAGATCCATCAATACCTGATGTTCCACTAGATCCTGAAGATCCATCAATACCTGATGTTCCACTAGATCCCGATTCACCTGATGTTCCGCTAGATCCGGAATCTCCTGATGATCCCGAAGATCCATCAGATCCATTTAAACCTGATATACCAGCAAGGCCTGATGTTCCGCTAGTTCCTGATGTACCTGATGTACCAGAAGATCCTGATTCTCCTGATGTTCCACTAGATCCTGAAGATCCATCAATACCTGATGTTCCACTAGATCCTGAAGATCCATCAATACCTGATGTTCCACTAGATCCTGAAGATCCATCAATACCTGATGTTCCACTAGATCCTGAAGATCCATCAATACCTGATGTTCCACTAGATCCCGATTCACCAGAGGTTCCACTAGATCCAGAATCTCCCGATGATCCTGAGGATCCATCAGATCCATTTAAACCTGATATACCGGCAAGTCCAGATGTTCCGCTTGTTCCTGAAGTACCCGAAGATCCGGATTCTCCTGATGTTCCACTAGATCCCGAAGATCCTGATTCTCCAGACGTTCCACTAGATCCTGATTCACCTGAGGTTCCGCTAGATCCTGATTCACCCGACGTTCCACTGGATCCTGATTCACCCGATGTTCCACTAGACCCAGATTCACCTGATGTTCCGCTAGATCCAGATTCACCAGAGGTTCCACTAGATCCAGAATCTCCCGATGATCCTGAGGATCCATCAGATCCATTTAAACCTGATATACCGGCAAGGCCTGATGTTCCGCTTGTTCCTGAAGTTCCACTAGTTCCTGCTGATCCATCAATACCAGATGTTCCGCTAGATCCGTCGATACCAGACGTTCCACTAGATCCATTAATTCCTGAGGTTCCGCTAGAGCCTGAGGTTCCACTTGTTCCAGAAGTCCCACTTGATCCAGATGTACCATCAACACCGCTTAATCCTGAAGATCCACTGGTGCCACTTGTTCCGCTTGATCCATCTATACCTGATGTACCTGCTGAACCTGATGTTCCTGATGTTCCGCTAGATCCGTCGATACCAGATGTTCCTGAAGATCCGTCGATTCCAGATGTTCCCGAAGATCCGGTTTCCCCTGATGATCCGCTTGATCCTGATGTTCCTGAAGATCCGGTTTCTCCTGAAGTTCCACTAGATCCATCAGATCCATTTAATCCAGATATACCTGCAAGACCTGAAGTTCCAGAGGTTCCTGAAGATCCGCTTGATCCTGAATCTCCAGAAGTTCCTGAACTTCCAGAAGACCCTTCAGCTCCTGATGTTCCGCTTGATCCTGATGTTCCCGAGGCCCCGCTGATACCAGATGTTCCAGAGGATCCATTAGCACCTGAGGTCCCACTTGATCCATCAATGCCCGATGTTCCAGACGATCCATTAACACCAGAAGTCCCGCTAGATCCATCAATGCCTGATGTTCCAGATGATCCTGATTCACCTGAAGATCCACTTGATCCATCTGATCCATTTAATCCAGATATACCAGCAAGACCCGATGTTCCTGATGTTCCACTTGATCCATCTGATCCAGATTCCCCCGATGTTCCACTTGATCCGTCAATACCCGATGTTCCTGCAGATCCGTTAACTCCAGATGTACCGCTTGATCCGTCCGATCCAGATTCCCCTGATGTTCCACTTGATCCATTAACCCCCGATGTTCCACTTGATCCTGAAGTCCCGTCAACACCACTTAATCCAGATGAGCCACTTGTTCCACTAGATCCATTAATTCCCGAAGTCCCTGATGATCCATTGATACCTGAAGTTCCGCTAGACCCATCAATTCCAGATGTTCCACTTGATCCAGAATCACCAGAGGTTCCTGATGATCCTGATACTCCTGAGGTTCCAGCAGATCCGTCAATTCCAGATGTTCCTGAAGACCCATCAATTCCAGATGTTCCACTTGATCCCGATTCTCCTGAAGTTCCTGCTGAGCCTGATACCCCAGAGGTTCCCGAAGAACCATCAATTCCAGATGTTCCTGCAGACCCAGATTCTCCTGAAGATCCTGAGGTTCCCGCAGATCCTGATACCCCCGATGTTCCACTTGATCCATCTACCCCAGAAGTTCCGCTAGAACCAGATACTCCCGAAGTTCCGCTTGATCCAGATTCACCAGATGATCCACTGCTTCCGCTTCCTGTTCCTCCTGATATAGTTACGGTAACAAAGTTATCAGATGCAGTAACTGACTGTACACCAGATCCGGTAAAGTAGATACCAGTTGCTCCAGAAGTAACTGCTCCTGTTGCTCCGTATATCCCTATAGCAGATCCTCCAGATGGACTATTTGCTGTGAATTGTATTGCATATTGCTTACCGTTAGTAATAGATCCATTTGTTGCTAAACTAGTTAGAGAAGTGAGTGTTATCTTACCTGGGCTAACGCTATAGCTAGATGATGAAGCTAAATATAAACCAAAGACTGATGTATTACCAATCTCTGAGATTTGGATTTTTAATGTTCCGCCTCCTGATGTAACTGTAGAAAGATAAAGTAGAAAACTAGCATAATCGCTAGCAACGTAATCTATCTTGTTTACGTATACAGAGGTGACGTTAGCAAAGCTAGTTCCTGAAGTTGTGGTAACATCAAAGTCTCCTGGTGTATTACCAGTATCTGTTGTGAGATATGTCCAACCACTACCATCTGTGATGTATGATTCACCGGTTGCTCCAGTAGCACCGGTAGCACCTGTTGCTCCTGAGCCTGATCCAGAGCCTTCGGGTCTTATTCCTATAAGGGATCCTGTCGTTTCCGTTATTTTAATATACATAGGAAAAGCATCAGAAACAGGTTTAGTTGCTGTTAGATAACTAGAAAGTGTTGCTCCAGGATCATAATAAAGGACATCACCAGTAGCGCCCGGGAGATTATACAATCCGCTCCTTATTACTCCATACGGTTTAACTGTTAGATTGCCAGCTTCTGGTTCATTTACAGAGGTAACTACTCCAAATGATTTAGTATAATCGGAAGAGGATGTTACGGGCAGAAACGCTCCTGTCGGTCCCACATAAACACTCTGGCCTACATTATAACTAGAATAAAAAGAATCATCAGGATTTATTGAATAATATGACTGTACAAAATTTCTATATTGAAATCTTGCATAAAAATCATTGACCCAATAAAATCCACCAGGGAGTTGTCCTGATTGTAAATTTAATGCGCTAATTACTGGATCACCGTCATCAGATATACCAAATATAATACCATAGGTATTCTCTATCGGTGTATTATTACCAGTTTGGGTAGGATCTGATAGGCAATTATACATATTAACATCCCTTATCGTAAGGGTTGCTTGTGTAGTATAAGCTCCGGTTATATTTATTATCTGATACGCTAAACCTGTAGGTTGGCCTAGCCACATACCAGGAATAATATCTAATCCACTATACGCAAACCCTATTCGATCGTCTGAATTATCTTCTTGTATAATCTGAACCGTTACCTCAAACTCATATGGGTATCCGTTGTATGTGCTGCTAGGATTATTATAGAATCTCGTAGCAGTGGTAGACCCGGTGTTTATACTAGCGGGTAAGGTTATGGGTAAGTATGGTAAATTTCCTGACACTTCTTGTTTTAATATTTTTTAATGAACCTTAATTAAACGTAAAAGTCGATGGTAGGTTCTTGCCATGTTATAAACATGTAACAAGTACCAGCACCGCCTAATCCTGTTCCTGTTGCCAAAGCCTGTATATTAAAAGAAGCCTGACTTGTTAGATTGGCTACCGACATAGCTGATAAACTACCACCTGAAATATTTGCCCCCACCCAACTGGCTCCTCCTGAAGATGTTTGAGCAAATCTGTTAAAATTTATAAACCATTTACCGGTAGGATGAGTTACCTGGATTTCTGCGTTACCTACTCTAGTAAATGTCCAGCCGGATGCACCTATTAAATTATTTCCAGATGGATCGGTAGCAGATAAAAATGGACTAGCGATTAAAGCAGCTGCAGAAAATTCTAATTTAATCGAATACACTCCTACAGTAGTAGCAGAGCCAGACCCGGTAGCTCCAGTAGGACCTACTATACTAACACCAGATGTCCCTGATGTTCCTGCTGATCCGCTAACTCCTGATGTACCTGCAGATCCTGATGATCCACTTGTACCTGAAGTTCCACTTGATCCGTTAACTCCTGAAGTTCCACTTGATCCATTAACTCCTGAAGTTCCACTTGATCCTGACGCACCAGCAGTTCCAGCAGCACCAGTAGCTCCAGTGTAACCCTGAAGATTCAAATTCCAAACACTGTATGAATTACCAGCTCCTAATGAATAGTTACAAAGAACTGTCATTGCTCCGCTCCCTGAATTATAAGAGGTTACTATACCAACGAATAATCCATTAGAGTTATTATAGACAGATACTGTCTCTCCTCCTGTAGAATTATAAGAAAGACCTGTTCCTACTGTAAAGCTCACACTATTACCTGGTGAAGGGATTGTGGTAGCACTCACACTTGATGATTGATAAAGACTTGCCCCGCTTACCCCTGAAGATCCTGCTGATCCTGAAGATCCCGATGTTCCGGAAGTACCCGCAGATCCTGATGTTCCAGAGGTACCTGCAGATCCTGATGTACCCGATGATCCGCTTTTTCCTGCTGACCCAGCTGACCCAGAAGAGCCAGAGGTTCCACTAGTTCCTGATGATCCTGCTGATCCCGAAGTTCCTGACGTTCCCGCAGATCCTGACGATCCTGAGGTTCCACTAGTTCCTGAGGTTCCTGAGGTTCCTGATGACCCATTAACACCAGAGGTACCAGCAGATCCTGATGTTCCTGACGTTCCACTAGATCCTGATGTTCCTGATGTACCAGCAGATCCTGATGTTCCTGATGTACCAGCAGATCCTGATGTTCCTGATGTACCAGCAGATCCTGATGTTCCTGATGTACCAGCAGATCCTGATGTTCCTGATGTTCCGCTAGATCCTGATGTTCCTGATGTTCCGCTTGATCCTGACGTTCCTGACGTTCCACTAGATCCTGATGTTCCGCTTGTTCCGCTTGATCCATTAACTCCAGATGTACCGGAAGAACCTGTTTCGCCTGACGTTCCACTGGATCCTGATGTTCCTGACGTTCCACTAGATCCTGATGTTCCGCTTGTTCCGCTAGATCCATCTATTCCTGAGGTTCCACTAGATCCATCTATTCCTGAGGTTCCACTTGATCCATTAACTCCAGATGTACCAGAAGAACCTGTTTCGCCTGACGTTCCACTAGATCCTGATGTTCCTGATGTTCCACTAGATCCTGATGTTCCAGAGGTTCCGCTTGATCCATTAAATCCTGAGGTTCCCGATGATCCGTTAACTCCAGATGTTCCGCTGCTTCCTGTTAATCCGCTAGTTCCACTGCTTCCACTAACACCGCTAGTTCCACTAGTTCCAGAAGATCCACTACCTGCACCTCCTGTTATTGTCACTGTGGTATATCCACTGGAATCAGTTACTGTAGAAACACCAGATCCGGTAAAATTAAGACCAGTAACCCCAACACCAACTTCAGTTCCACTGAAATATGAATTAATAGCAGATCCACCGCTACCGGTTCCCCCTGTTATTATTATGTTCGCGAATCCATCAGATCCCGTAATACCTGAAACCCCAGATCCAGTAAAGTTGAATCCAGTAACACCAGTTAATATTTCTAATCCGTTTCGGTAAACCGAAGCATTAGTGTATCCATAGGGATTCCAATATGGAAGATCGTTCCAAGGTGTAGTCCCGTCTCCTATTTTCATAAAAGAGGTATTTGTCTCGTAGCCGAATTCCCCCTCTAAAAGTATGGGATTATTTACCGCCCATGTTGTTGAAGTGTCCCTTCTTATTTGTATTCTAAAAGCCATTTGTCTTTAATTTTATTTTATTAAATACCATTCTTTTGTATTGGATCAACCCCTCCGACTATCGGAGCTAGAAACTGTGAGTTATTTCTGCTGGAATTACCACCATCTAAAATATCGGAAAAGCTACTACCAACAGGATTTGTATTGGAATAGAAATTTCCAGATTGCTTAGCGTTAATAGAAGTTCCGGAATCGGATTTTTTAACATAGTTATTACCTGTACCAATGAAATATAACTGGTCTAAGGTTTGACTATTACTCCCGTCAATGATTCTGGAATTAAGAAGATTTAGATTTAAAATACCGTCAGCTGCCATTTAATAAAGAAATGTTTATGCTATATATTCATACAGCAAAAGATTAAATTGGCAAAAAAGAGATATAAAGATTAAAGTATTTCTCTGTCTCCGCTAGGTGTAACGTTTTTTGCGAAGAGCTGTTCCATTTTAATTCCGGCTTGCATTAGATTACCCCTGAATTTTTCAGTGGTTAAATCTTTCTCAGGGAAATACGTTTCTATTGCAACAGCGAATTTAAAATCTATGTATTGCGGGTTATTCTGATAACTGAATTCTAGTTGTTTACTCATGTCATAAGTCTCGGGAAATCCCACTTGTGCAGGGATTCTAAACCCCTCATACTCAAAACTGAATTGGTATGTTTTATAGAATACTGTTACCACAGATTGAAATATCTTAAAAGCATCCAGTAGTGTGTCAACTTTTATAGTGACATCAAAAGCTATATTTAGAGGTACAGAATTAGTAAAAGAGGAAAGTGTCTTCATCTCACCTTTAAGATCCTCCTGAGCATATGACATTCTGGTGTATTTATTAGCTAATCCCTGTACGTCTATCTGAACAGATTGTAAAGAAACCACTCCTCTTGGGATAACATCGTAGTTACCCTCTGCAACAACCTCGTCGGTTTTACAGTTTGTATACTTGATAAAGAAATCCTGAAGGAATGATTCATCGCCAGTTAGAGAATAGAAAAAAGGAATGAAAACCTCTAGTACCTCCTGCTGATCATTTATCTGAATGTACTTCAGTTTATCGTTCATTGACTTAAGTAGGGAAGTTATTAGTCCTCTTAAGAAAACATCGTCCGTGTTGTATTTTTCTAAAAATCCTGACATTTCTTAATTAATATGTTACGATCACAAAACCGATTTTTGTTTTTGCTGTTGATCCTGCAGCATTTGATGCTGTTAAAGTCACTGTGTATGTTCCGGTTACACCATAGGTAACTGTTGGGTTTTGTACTATGCTTCCAGTTGGAGATGCTGTTGCTCCAAAGCTCCATATCCATCCGGTAGGCGCAAACTGCCAAGGTGAAGACACGCTGGTATCTTTAAATGAAACTGATCCACCAGGTACAATTTGTATAGAAGCTGTTGCACCTGTAGCAGTTGCAAAATTAGTATAAGGAGGGGTTGGTATTGGGCCCTTCCTTGTTGTTACTCCATCAGGAGTGCTATCAAATGAAGGAGAGCCAATAGGAACGTCATCTAATCTTCCTGGTGTTCTCTGTATCTGAATTGGGATTTCTGCATACCTTATTTGAAGTGGCTCGTTGGAGTCATTTAGATACGTAGGATGATCGAAACTCGAATTATCATATTGATCCTTGGTTATTCCTTTAACGCTCTTATACGTGTTTCCTAGCATCTTTTTAACATCATTAATTGGCATATAAGAACGTGTTTTTATAACAACAAATGATCTTAATATGGCCTGAAGATTGCTTGTATTTTGATTATTATACTCAACAAAAAAATATGTCCAGTTAGCTATACTTGTATTACTAACAGTAGGTTTACCTAAAGCATTATTAGCATCACCATAATCATAAACCTTATCAGGTAATGGTCTAAGTAAACCTGTTCCAAGAATTCCCATACCTATAGTAGCAGGATTGAAATAGTTCACGGGGATATTATTCATTCCTGAAATGGTAGATTTATTAACCTCTATCGCCTGATTTCTTTGTTTTTTAGTGATATTCTTTTGCGAATCACCGGTTTGTCTACTTCTCAACTCTGGAATCTTTTTATGTATATATTCCAGATGAGTTAGGAATGGTACTACTTAAAATTTATCTATTTTAATGCTAGAGAAGTTATGGGTCTTAGAAACATCTAATTTCCAATCAAATATCTCATGAGGCATGGGTGCGTGATTTATTACAAATATGTTAAGTCCCATAGATCTTGAATTTTTCTGTAAAATTTTAAGTATCGCTTGCACGCCCTCGGGATCGACCGAACTGAATAGCTCGTCCAAGAAAAGCAGGTTAATCGTGCTAAATTTAAGCTTCATCAGCTTCATTATAGATATAAGAACAACAAAATCAACTTTCTTCATTTCTCCTGTACTTAAAGAAGGCACTGGAATTTCTACCCCCATATGGTATAACGAAGCTTTAAACTCCTCGTCGAAAACTACCTGATATTCTAGATTCATTTCTCTTAGTAAGTCAAGAATTTCTGAATTAAGAGAGGGTAGAATAGTTTTTATTGCCATTTGCTTAACCCCCTTCTCGCTTAGCACATCGTCTAATCCTTTAATCCATAGGTTCTTTTCCTGCGTCTTAGCCACATCAGATCCGATTTTTATCTTATCCTTTTCTAAATTATCTATTATTCTTTTAAGGGATTCAACCTGTTTATCCTTGTCCGAAGATTCTAGTTTTTGTATTTCGGATAGTACCTCTCTAATTTTAGAGTCGATTTTAAGTCCCTTATCCTGAAGATCCATTTTTTTTGTCCTCATCTGAGATTCCTTTACTCTAACATCGGTTAAAGATGTTTCACATTCAGTAAATTCGGTATAGCTATCGTCTTTCTCGTTCGTCAGATTAGTCTTTAGATCATTATGAAAATCACTATCTAAAGGTCCTTCGCAGGTTGGACATTTTTCTGATTGATATAATTTAAGTCTTCTTTCAAGATCCTGATATTTGGTTCTCGCTTCGATTAATGATCTATTTGTATTAGTCACCAAATCATTTATCTCCTGCTCGTGATTTTTAAATTCGGTTATCTTAGCAGAATGTATTTTTTGTATATTCTTGAATTTATCTAAACTTTCATTCAGATTTTCTAGCTCATCCTTCACTTCTTGCTCAATGATAGCTAAAAGTGAATCCATCTCTTCTTGTGATTTATCTATGCTATTTTCTGTCGATTGAAATTTACCAGATAAAATGTCTAATGATTCCTTTATTCTTTTAACCTCACTCTTAAGAGCTTCCCTCATTTGATTTAATATATGAAATCCGAATATCTTATCAACGATAGCTCTTTTGTCCTGTGGACTCATTTTAATAAATGATTTAAAGTCGTTTATTGAAAGCGATATCGTGTTATTAAAAACGTAAAAAGGAATGCCTATTAAATCATCAGCTAAATAGTCCTGAACGTTTTTAGTTCCTGCCTGGTCGTATTTAACCCCATCTATATAAAGTGAGAAAAATGTTGGTTCTAAACCTCTCTCAACGGTTATATTTTTACCATTAGCTTCGAATTCTATTCGAGTCCAAGCATTACCGTTAATCCTATTTGGTATATCACCTAATTTCTTTCCCTCTACTTTGCCATAAAGACAAAAGGATATCACTTGAGATATGCTGGTTTTACCAGCTCCATTTTCACCAACAACCTGAAACAAACAAGAAGATTCAGGAAAATCTAAAACTTGTTTCTTATTCCCATAAGATGAAAAGTTTTTCCATTCTATTTTTCTGATTCTCATACTATTTATTTTCTTGCTCTTGTGTGGTTACTATGGTATGTAATTTGACTAGACTCTGATACATCTTATCTTTTGTATCCCTGTCATGTTCTAAGTTTTCGATGTACTCCTTAATAAAATCGAGAACATTGAATTGTCTTCCCTCTATATCAATTATCTGCTGTGATAGCGAATTTGCTTGATCAGGATCATACGGATGAAACTTAAGGCTTCTCTGCGATTGTAAAATATCAGTTAGTATATTAAGGGGAGCTTTTAAAGACATAACAGGATCAATCATTATATCAACAAAGTTATTTGCGAATAATGGTTCTAAATCTTCCTGTGTTGATTCTAGTATATCTGTAAAATAGAACCTTTTAAATTTAGGGGAAAAATCATTCGGAAAATATGTCTCCTTTAAATCAGAAACATTCAAAAGAGTTATGCCCTTCGTGTTATCCATATCGGATCTTGTTATCTCATATGGTGAGCCGAGCATATTTATATTACCCGACTTTTGAGCATAGTGTATGTGACCAGAATAAACTTTCTTAAATTTATCGAACTCCTCAACAGAAGCTCCCGTTTCTACTCTGGTGAATTTATTGAATTTTAAACCTCTTATATCTGCATGACAGCATAAAACATCATGAGGATCTGCCTGCTCTAAAAATTCACTTTCTGTCTCGTGGTCTTTTCTCCAAGGCATCAGAAGGAAAGATTTATCGAGAATCTTTAATGTCTGGGGTTCTTCGATGATATTTATTCCCGGTATCCACTTTAGGGATTTAAGCGAGTTTACATCATTACTAGTTTTTCCCCATATATCATGGTTACCTACTATAATATAAACTCCATCTTTGAAAATAGCTGAAAGCTCTTCAGTTATTTCTATACCTAAATTGAGTACTTTTAAATTTAAACTTTGTCTGGAGTCGAAAAAATCTCCAAGATGAAATAGAACGTCACCCGGTTTATAATTTTCTCTAACTAAGGGAAAGAACCAATCGAAGAAGTATTCCCTGATACTATCGATCCATTCATTAGAATTATTTCTTACCCCCAGGTGAGTATCGGTTATAAACCAAATTCTTTTAGCTGTTCCTATTTCTGTCATTTAATTTTATTTAAAAAAGTCTCTTAATCTTCTTCTTCGAAAGAATCTTATACTTAACCTCCAATTCATTTATGATTAGTTCCCTATATTTAATAGGAGCTATTTCATAAGCCTTTGTATATGGTATCTGTACATAATCACAGATGCAAACAAACTTTTCGGAAAAGCTAAATTCGGTTTCACCAAGTTTTTCAAGAACTTCCTGAAAAAGATGAGGAATTAGATCCTTAGGTATTTTCTTCTTATAGCTTAAAGGAAACCATCTTGAGGTTTGAAATGCCTCGTATACTGCTTCCTCTAATTTTTTCTTATGTAGATACTCCTGTTCATCATAATAGGTTTCTACAAATTTATGGTTCTGATCTACATCAAAATTATCATTATAGTCAACATCTTTAGTTGGATTATTATGTGCACCGAATATCTTATCACCGAGTTTTTTCTTATTGGGATCTGTACCCTCTGTGTCGTTAATCAGATCTTCTTTTTCTTCTTCCATTACAAGGAGGTTATTTTGCTTACTCAACATGCATAGGCATATTGGTATCCTCGCTTATTCGCATATAACGGTAGTCAACATTAAATATCTTGTGAGCATTTTTGTAACCATCGTCGCGATTAGCAAGGATTTTTAATTTATACTCCTTATTAGCGTACATTATCGGATCTTGGATAATACCAAACATACCATCAACAGTTGCAACTAATCCAGAGGATTCAGCTGCTGAATTGATACTTAAATCAGAGGCATCAAAATCACCTTGTTTAGTTTGGGTAGCAGTTATTATAGACCAATTGTTAGTCATAGCCATACCTCTTAGATCCTCAGCAATTTGCTTGATTTTCATGTAGGTATTTTCAGAGTTGGGATTTCTCCAATTCTTCATAATGTTAATATAATCCACAATAATTACCTTAAATTTTATACCTCTCATTTCTTCAACTTTCCTTAAATATCTCTCAATGTCATTTACAGAAGCTTGTGATGTCGGAAACTCCTTAATCAATAAGTGACCAGGGACTTTTAGATTATCATAAGTTACTGATGATAACTTTTTCTTAATAAGCTGATCGTCATTTGAACTATCGCTATATTCTGAAATAGGTATGCCTAATATATTAGCACCTACTCTTTTTACATACTTTCTATCTGTCATCTCTAAGGAAAGAATAGCCACATTATTTCCGGTCTTAACAGCTTGTGCACCTAGATTACCTAGCCATAATGATTTACCAACCTTAGGCATTCCCATAAAAACATATAATGCTTTTGCAGAAAATCCTCCACCTAATACCGTATCGATAAAAGGATATCCGCTGGAGAATGTGCTAGAGCTGTATTGTTTGTGGCTATTAGGATTAAAGAAATCCAATCCCTCGTCAAAAGCAAAGTCGATATTATTTCTTTCAATAACTATGTTTTTGAAAGTGTCAATAACGTTTTTTATATTATCTGAAGTAACGGGGGTAGATTGAATGTATTTAACAGCATCAATTGCAGACTTGGTTAAATTCTTATACTCAATAAAAAATTCGGTGGTTTCTTTTAGCCAGTCTTCTTCATATTTAGATAGATCGATATCATATACTGCTTTTATCTCACTATCTTTAAGATCTCCACCCTTGCCCGTTATCTTGAAAGCCTCTACTAATTGTTCGGATGTCGGCATATCATGATACTTATCCCAGAATTCTTTAGCAGATTCGAATACAATTCCTAAAGCCTCATTCTTAAAGAAATGAGATTTACATGTTTCTAAATAATCAGGTCTGCTTAGAATGTATCTAAGGATAATGTTTTCTGAGTGGGTTAAATCCATTTTTTTTTATTTTTAGCTTTTGTAGTATGGATTACTTTGTATCCTATACCATTTTTTTGTTCCGGTGCTTTTTTCAATCTCTTTGAAATCACCATCCTTTATCATAGTTTTAATCACCTCCCCGTGTTTCATCTTTTCCCAAGAAGATCCGAAAATAGAATTAAATGTCTGATTTGAAATATCACCATTAGGCCTTCCGTCCTTAACGAGATAAAGGCTTACCTCGTATATGATATCTTCTTTGGTCGGATAATTAGGTAGTGATTTCCAGAGATTAAGAATGTACTTAAACTTGATCTTATTCCTGTCCATCAATCAAATCCGTTTCGTTTGAATCATCGTCAATATCCATAGAGTCTAGTATATCGCTATGATCAACAAGATCAGGAAATTTGAATTTATCTCTAATAACCTTGGCATCAAGCTGTTCCAGTACTTCCCTAGTAAAAACTTTTTCTGTGAATAGCTCTGTCGATGCTACGGTTTTGCCAAGATGTTTAACACCCCATCTTGTTGCTGTTGCGCTAGGTTTAAACACGGATTCTTTTTTTCCCTCTGCATTTTTAACTTCTTCATATTTACCTCTTTCGATTCCGCACGCTTCCCAAGAAACATAATCTTGTAATCCAACAAATGGATTCATACCGTGGGCAAAGGAGATATGAAATTTAACTTGTTCAGGTATAGTGAATCGGCTTTTCTTTAAAGTTGATGTAACAACAATACCTGTTTTAGTTCCAGCTCCGTCTTTTAGCTGAGCTTTAGAAAGGAATGAAACAACAGACATAGCGAAAATAGGTCCATCACCTCCGGAAGATTCTTTTGTTGGCATATACCCTCCACCCGCATAAACGTGATTCGTACAGATCAAAGGAATCTTAGCTGCAGTTAAATCTAATGTGATAACTCTGAATAGCTTTCTAAGCTCCTTAGCTTTAGCACCCATATCTGCTGCATTATGTCCTTTCATTGCATCAGCTAGTTCTTTATCAGTACTTAACATACCTAATGAATCTAGAACTAAAAGTACTTTAGGTTTTTGACCTGCTGCTTTAGCTTTCTTAACTGCATCGATAACATTAGACGCAA
>Ga0214919_10007287_pt1 | contig 14961 bp, 7 predicted proteins | sample LL1503_MetaG_FD_177994 | JGI IMG/M metagenome (GOLD analysis project Ga0214919, IMG submission 177994) | Freshwater microbial communities from Lake Lanier, Atlanta, Georgia, United States - LL-1503 | ecosystem: Environmental > Aquatic > Freshwater > Lake | place: USA: Georgia | collected 2015-03-15 | reverse complement strand
GGTTGCCGTTGCGCCGCACAGCAGCACCACTGGCGAGCGCGCCATCAAGGCGTTGCGTAGCGGCGTCAGCGCGTTGGTCAGGCCCGGTCCGGCCGTCACGACGGCCACGCCGATGTTTCCGGTGAGACGCGCCGTGGCATCGGCGGCGAACACCGCGTTGGCCTCGTGGCGCACATCGATCACCCGGATTCCCTGATGCTTTGCCGCCACCACAATTGGCGAGATATGCCCGCCCGCGAGCGTAAACAGCGTGCGCACGTCGTGTCGAACCAACGCCGCCGCGAGACGCTCGCCTCCGGTCAGCGATCGGGGATCAGGCATGCACGCACCGAGAGAGGGCCGAGACCGCACAGGAACTGCCGACCCGAAAAATAGCACGGGATGGGCCGGCCCGACTCCCCCGCCACGGCCCATGGCGCCGCCCGAACGCACGAAGCCCCCCAGGCAGTAGCGCTACTGCCTGGGGGGCTTCGTGGTCGAGCCGGAACCCGCGACCGTTACCGGTTGGCGGTGTTGTCCAGGAACGGACGGTTCGTCAGCGTGGTCGACACAATCGTCATGTCGCCGCGCGCCGTGATCGTGTAGTACTTGCCAGCCACGAACGACGTCGCCGTACGGCTGATGGCATTCGTGCTTGATCCGGACACACGCGTGCCAAGGTCGTACACCGCCGCCGGCACGGCCGTGAAGGCGCCGGCCGCCTTGTAGGCCACGAGACCGCCGACCGGGACTTCCGTGGTCGTCGTCGTGTTCTTGGCAAAAAGGTTCATCGGGCTGGAGTTCGGGCTCGCATTCACGAACCGAACATAGGCCTGCGTGTAGTCGAAGGTCGCCGGCATCGCGTCCTCCACGAGGAACCCTTCGGCCGTCTTCGCTACGGCGTCATAGAATCCGCTGATGTAGAACGAGTACAACTTGCCATCAGCAATCGCGCCGGTCAGTGACGACACCACGAGATCCTTGTCGACCGTCGCCGCAATCTTGCCGGTCAGCGCGTACGATCCTGCGGTGATCGTCGAGTAGTTGCCGCCGGCACTCACGCTGCCGTACGACACGCCGGTCACGGCTTCCACGCCGGTCGTCGAGCTCGTGGCCGACATCTTCGCGCCATTCGCGTAGAAGTTCACGCTCGGCGCATTGATGCCGAAGTTGAAGAACTTGATGCGGGCACCGCCCAACGGTCCCGTGATATCCTGGATCGTCGACGTCCCACACGAGGCGAGCATGGCTGCGCTCAGGAGCAGCCCGAGAGTCTTGAGTTTGGTCATGTGTGGGTTACGGTTGAGTGATCCACATCGGCTTCGTGTGGTAATCCAGTGCCAGGCCACCGATCACGTCGAGGCTTGCACGGTTCCACACATACTCCGAGTTGTAACGCGGACGAATACGCTGTACGATCTTGCCGTTGTTGTCGACATACAGATTGGTCGGAGCGGCGAAGCCAGGATACACCTGTGCCGCACCAGCCGGATCCATGTCGGTGTAGTGATACCGGCGCAGATCCATCCAAATCTCGTTGTGGCCCCAACCCCACAGCGCGATGTACTTCTGCGACATGATCTGCGTGAGCGTCAACGCCGCCGGCGTCGCCGGCACAACGCGCCCATCCGCCATGAACGTCGCCTTTTCAGTCGAGGAAATCTGGGTCGGCGCCTGCCCGTTATCGCTATTGCGCGCATTCACCCAGTCGATGTGCGCGGCTACGGCGGTCATGTATGCTGTCAACGCCGTCGCCTTGTCGCCCGACCGATACGCCGCCTCGGCCTTGATAAACTGCAACTCGGCGAACGTCATTGCCGGCAACTTGGTCTTGTCGTCAAAGATGTACCGGCTCGGAACTGCCACCGTGGCCCCGCCGACCTGGCCAAAGAAGTTGTTCGGCTGCTGCGCCGTGGTGAGCGCGCCAAAGCCGATCGTGTTGATGTCCAAGCCACGGTACAGGCCGTCAGGCGACGGCGAGAGCATACGGCTCATACGCGGATCCACCGCACCGCCGAACGCCGTGCCGTTCATCAGCCCAACCACGAATGCCGTCTGCCGATACGACGGAAAGTTGGCACGCGTACGGCCGAGGAAGTTCATGTCGTCGTTCTGTGTCGCCGGGTAGGCCAACAGCGCGTCATCGGCGCTGCTCACAAACGAGGCATTCACCGCCGCAATGACATCGGCCGGCTTATAGGTCGACTTGTTGGAGTAGTGGTTCAAGTTCCGCGCGAGCAACCCATTCGCGAACTTCAGCCACTTGGTCCGGTCGCCATTGTAAATCTTGTCCGTACGCCCGAGATACGCCGCGTCGACCGCGCCATCAGTACGCTTCAGGTTCGTGATCGCCAGGTTCAGCAACCGCTGGATTTCCGTGTACGCGTACTCCTGCGTGTCGTAATCAAACGCGAAACGATTGGCGTCAATCGCCTGCTTGACGATGATCTCGCCATGCAAGTCGGTCGTCACCTGCCAGCCCCACGCCTTCAGGATGTAGCCCACGCCCAAGAGGTCCCAGCGCTGTTCCGCCTCGGCCTTGGTCATCATGTCCACCAAGTTCTGGCCGAGCGTCCAGTACACGTCGCGCCACTGCTGCGCGCCGTTGTCGGACGACGGGTCATAGCCCATGCGATCCCACGTGCTGAGGCTGGTTCCGGGCAGTGTCCACTCTTGCGTAATGCGACCGACGAACCGGCCGTCATACTGCGGAGAGGTCACCATCCAGTGCAGCATCGGCGAGAGATAGAGATTCGCCGACACGGCCTGTGGCGCGTTCGGATTCGTGTTCACCGCGAGGAAGTCCTTGCAGCTGCTCAGGGGCAGCGCAAGAAGTCCTGCGAGCAGTATACCGTTGATTTTTCTCATCGACTGGTATGAGGAAATGGGAAAGTTTCTCATGACGGATCGGAGGATTCTGCCGCGCGCGCGCGTCAGAAACCCACCTTCAGGCCGAAGCTGACGCCGCGCGGAATCGGGAAGTTGCCGAAGTCGAGCCCCGCACCACCCGCGCCACCAACTGCCGCCGAGTTGCCGTTGACGATCGGGTCAAGGCCGGTGTAGTTGGTCTTGAGGTAGAGGTCCGTTCCGGTCAGGAAGAGGCTCGCGTTCTTGGCGTTCCAGAGCCAGCCCTTGGGCAGCTGAAACCGGAGCGTCACGTCCTTGAGTCGAATCCAGTTGATGTTCTTCTCGATAAACAGTTCTTCGCTCATGCCGGAGTAATAGCCGGTCTGCACCGCTGGGACGATCACGATGCTGTTGGCCGTCGGCGTGGTGCTGTTTTCCTTGCCGTCGCGCAACACACCCTTGATGATGCGCGGGGTCTCGCGGTCCAACGTGCTGGTGGCGAGCCCCACCGTCGTCAGGTAGTGCTGGGTGGCGTTGAAGATGTCGCCGCCCTTCCGGATGTCGATCAGGAAGTCGAGCGAGAGGTTCTTAAACTTGAAGGTGTTGCTGACGCCGATCGTATAGTCCGGCTGACGATCATAGCCGTGATCAATGAACGAGGTCGAGCGCAGCGGAAGCCCCGTCGTCGGGTCGATCAGGATGTCGCCAGCGGTGTTGCGGAGGTAGTACAATCCCGTCAATGACATCGTCGACAGTCCAGGCATCACGCCGCTGCGGACGTTGCCATAGAACCAGGTGTCCGACATGTACGACTCAGGCAACGCGTTGGGCAGCGCGAGCACCTTGCCGCGCGACTTCGCGAAGTTCACCAAAATGTCCCACGAGTAGTCACGCTTCAGAATCGGCGTGGCCTTGAAGGTGACTTCGATCCCTTCGTTCTGCGTGGAGGCGCCATTCAAGTTGAAGAGAATAAAGCCCGTCGCGTAGCTTCCGCGAATGTCGTTGACAATCGCGTTCTCCGTCCGCTTGCGATACGCGGTCACGTCGAGGCCCAACCGGTTGTCCAGGAAGGTCAACTCCGTGCCGAACTCGTACGACTTGGCGAACTCGGGCATCAGCTTGAGGTTCGGGCCGTAGAAGCCGTAGCCGTAGCCGCCGTTCGTCGTCGTCTTGTACTCGAGCGAGGTCTTGTACGCGTAGGGACGGGCATCCTTACCCACCGCCGCGTAGGCGCCACGCAGCTTACCGGTCATGTACTTCCCAAGCGTCGGGAAGGCATCCGTGAACACATAGCTCATCGAAACCGACGGATAAAAGAACGAGTTCGATCCCTCGGGGATCGTCGACGTCCAGTCGTTACGGCCGGTGACGTTGAGGTACAGGTACTTCTTGTAATCGAAGGTCGCCTGCCCGAACGCGCTCACCAGACGGCGCTGCGACAGTGTCGTGCGGTTCGAGCGGAGGTTCGTGTTGTTGATCGACACGAAGTTCGGGTCCAGGAAGTCCTGTCCCTTGAGCGCGTCGGTGTTCGAGTAGTAATCCGCCACGGAGTGCCCAACCAACCCACTCACCGTGAAGTTGCGGGCGTAGGTCTTCGGGAACACGCTCAGGATCGTCTGCGCGCTGAGGTTGCGCGTCATGTCGTCCGCCACGTCGAGCACGCCGTTGTACGTGTAGCCGTAGGCGCTTTCCGGGTGACGTAGAATCAGGTTCGCATTGGTGTAGTTGTCCACGCCAATGTTCGTCTTCAACTCACCCCAGTTGAACGGGGTCAGCACGAGCCCGAAATTCAGGATGAAACGTCCCGTGGAGGAGTTCAGCCGATTCTTGTAGACGTTGAAGTACGGGTTGTCGACTTCCGACGCGGTCGCCAACGCCGTAATCCGGCGGCGCGTGCCGGCCGCCGAGAGAAAGTCCTTGGCGTTGTCGGTCGCCGGCCACAGGAGCAAGCCAAGCAACGGACCGCCGGTGCCCTTGAACCCTTGGTTGTTGTCAGCCTTCGAGTACGACATCGAGACGTCCGTCTTCAGCCAGTTCAAGACCTGGGCCTGCGACGCGGCGGTGATGTTCGTGCGCTGATAATCGGCACCCGGAATCACACCCTGCTGCTTGTCCGTCGACGCGGCCACGCGGTAGTTGATCCGGCCGTCCGGCGCCGCCCCACTGAACGAGATGTTGTGCTTCTGCGTCACCGCCGAGCGGAAGAACCCGCTGATGTTGTCATAGAACACCGTTCCAGCTGCATACGGTGCGCCGAAATAGCTGAACGATCCCAGCGCACCGCCCGAAATAGAGGTCGGGCTGTACACACGCTGGACCTGCGGATTCGCGTTGGTGCTTTCCACACGGAAGCTGTTGCTGTACGAGAAGCCGCCGTTCGCCTGGCCGCGCTTCGTTGTGATCACGATCGCGCCGTTGGCCGCGTCGATGCCGTAGAGCGCCGAGGCTTCGGGGCCCTTGAGGACCACGAGCGACTCAATGTCCTCAGGGTTCAAGTCCGCCGCACGGTTCGTGAAGTCGACGCCGCGGTTGTTGAACGCAGTCAACGAGCCGGGCGCGTCCGAAGCCAGCACGCCGGTCGCCAGCGTCTTGTTGTCGAGCGGCAGGCCGTCCACGATGATCAGCGGCTGGTTGCTCGAGCTCACCGAGCTCACGCCGCGGATCGTGATCGTGGTCGACGCACCCGGCACGCCGGAGCTGCTCGTCACGTCCACGCCGGCCACGCGGCCCTGCAGCGAGTTGATGAAGTTCTCACGCTGCGTCTGCGCGATCTCGGGCCCCTGCACGGCCTGCTGCGAGGTGCCGAGCGAGCGCTGCGACGCGGTCTGGCCGAGCGCGGTCACTACCATGGCGTCCAAGCTCGCGACCACCTTCTTCAGCGACACATTGATCACGTTCTCGGCGCCGACCGTGCGTTCCACGGGGGCGTTGCCGATCAGGCGATACTGCAGCGTTTGACCAACGGCGGCGCGGACTGAGTAGCCGCCCTCGTTGTTCGTGAGCGAGCCAGTCGTCGTGCCTTTGACCACGACTTGCACGCCCGGCAGGGGATTCCCCTGCTCGCTCGTCACCGTACCAGTGACGGTCTTTTGTTGGGCCAGTGCTGGTGTAGTCAGCAAGAAACTGCCCAGCACCAGAGTGAGAAGTTTTCTCTTCATCATTGAGGAGTGTGAAGGGGGGTGAAACGGGGGGCGAACATGCACTGCGGGGGGACCCTACTGCGTCCCACGGGGATGTACCAGAATCGGGATCCAGTGGACCGTGGTGTAGGGTAGGTATAAATACCAAAACTGTCAATATTGTGTTACTATAAAGAAACGACCCGAACCACTGCTTTGACCGGGAGCCCCCAATGCCACGCACTGCTCGTCGTTCCGCCCAAGCGCTGCTCGCGGCCGTCGTACTGGCCGCGTCCTGCAAAAGCACATCCACCGGACCGGCTGACACCACGCTCGACGTCGCGAATGTCCTGAGCGAGCTCAACAGCACCGCCAATGGCTCCTCCGGAGCTATCGCGACCGGCGCGGTTCCGTCGAGTGCTGCGGTTCCTGGTGGCGTGATTCCCGGACCCTGCGCCTACACGTCGGCCACCCAGAACTTCGTCTGCCCGCCGATTACCACCAACGGGATCACCTATACCCGCACCTACTGGCTGAGCGACGCCAGCGGCACCTTCCTCAGCACCCCGGATGCCAAGCGCATCAATGCCGTGCGCACCCTGACCACCGCCAAGGGGACCTACACCATGCCCAGCGTCATCGGCATGGTCGGCACGCCCGGGGCCGTCGGGACCGCCACCGCCGTCAGCCCGCCCATCATGGCCGGCACCTCGACCATCGACCGCTCCGACGACATGACCATGGGCGGCCTCCTCGGCCCGCAGCGCACCATGAATGGGGTGTCGAGTCTGACCAACGACCTCACCCTGGGCACCGGCACCAGCGCACAGAAAACGCACATCGTGCAGTCCACCGTGACCGCGAATGTGCTCTTTCCGCCCATCGGCAAGACGGCGCAAATCCCGATCGGCGGCTCGATCACCAACGATGAAGTCGTCACGGTGGCCGCGACGACCCCACTCAGCATGCACTCGGTACTCACCTTTCACGCCGATGGGAGCTCCACGATGGTCGTGACCTACAACGGCGTGACCAAGACCTGCACAACTGGCCCGATCAGCAGCGGGGGCGGGGTCACCACGAGTACTGGGAGCAGCGGGAGCGGTAGCACGAGCGGCAGCACGAGCGGCAGCACTGGAAGCGGCACGGTCATCACGGGAGGCACGACGACCGTCTGTAAGTGAGCGACGGGCCGGAGGGCGTTTGCCATCTGGTCACCGGACTTCCGCGAATGGCTTCCTACTTGCTTCCTACAAACAAAACGCCCAGCGATCATCTCGCCGGGCGTTTTGTTATAACATCATGTAAATCCACCACTTCCATCAGTCGGGGCGAGAGGATTCGAACCTCCGACCTCCTGCTCCCGAAGCAGGCGCTCTACCGGGCTAAGCTACGCCCCGAAATCGGTAAAGTCTGACGCGCACCGACACCACCCCAATACCTGTTTCAACCACACATGCGCCCGGAGAGAGTCGAACTCCCAACCTTCTGATCCGTAGTCAGATGCTCTATCCAATTGAGCTACGAGCGCGTTTCCTGCAGAGCATCGAAAGTTAGACGCTCGCAGGGGGACAGTCAACCACTTGAGCGACTACTTATTCGCTAACGGTGCGTACCGAACTCCAAGCACATCACCCTTCGCGATCTCGACCGAGAAGTTGCCCGTGCCGTCCGGCTTCACATCCGCCACCGTCACACTCTTCTTCTCAATCACCGCGCCATCCTTCCCCAAGAACTCGAAGTCCACCGTAAAGCTGCGCGCGGCTTTCGCCTTGTTCAGAATCTGTCCCTTCAGGATCGTCTTGTCCTTGTACTTGTCAAACTGCGTGTACGTCAGCTGCTGTAGCATCGCATCCGCCTGCCCGCTGTACGCCGTGACCGAATCGATCAGCCGCTTGTACTCCGCGCGTAACGTCTTGAGCGAATCAAACTTGAGCGCCTTCTTCGCCGCCAACGTGGTGGCCTTGGCCCACGCTGCGGTGGAGTCCTTGGCCGCCGGCTTCACAAAGTTGGCTTCCACGCTATCGCCAAAGAGCTTGAAGGCGTACGCAAACAGCATCACGTTGTCCGAGTTGCTCGGATCAAGCTTCACCAGGTTGCGCACCACGGGCAACATCTCTGACCCCCGCTTCGACTCGTACAACATGGCCGCGTAGTTGTACATGTAGTCGCGGCTGTACGGATTCACCTTCATCGCCCACTCAAAGAACGACGCGGCCTCCGCGTTCCGGCTCATCCGCGTCGACTGCACACCGGCCTGCGCCAACGTCACATCGCTGAACTTGAGCGGGTTCGCCTTGATCACGCTGAGCGCGGCATCCACGAGGCCGTCGTTCTTCGCCATCGTCGCGGCCGTCGCAATGCCCTGCAGCGCGAACGGGGCCTCCTCCGACAGCGGGGCCTCCTTCAGCACCATCATGAACGGCTCCACCGACGCCCTGTACGACTCGAGCTTGGCCGGATCGGCCTTCTTCTCGGCGCCGTCCTGCAACACGCGCCCTATGTTGAACAGCAGGTTCGTGCGCACCGTCGTATTCGCCGTATCGCCCACCAGCTTGTCCGCCGCAATCTTCATGTTGGTGAGCATGCCGGCTTCGTCGTTCTTCTTCTGCGCCACGCGCCAGAGCACGTCGTACGGCTGTGCCCCGTCCTTCGAGAAGATCAACGCACGCTTGGCGTAGTACTCGGCGGAGTCCGCCTTGTCGGTGCCCATCGTGCGGTAGGCCGACTGCACGTCCAGCACGTACGGCTTGTACTGGCGCCACTCGCTGACTTCGGACTTGCAGGCGGGGCTCCCCTTCTCGACGATCGTCAGCAGCGAGTCCACCACAACCGCGAGGTCGAGGGTTCCGGCACCCGGAAAGCCAACCGCGGCGCGAGGCTGAATCTCGCCGCCGAACGGAATCACCAGCGAGAGCATCTGGGCCAGCATGTAGTCGCGGCCCATCGGGTTCGCGGCCGTCTTGGGGTCCAGCAGGAGCTTGGCCGCGTCGAGCATGGTCTTGTGCGCGTCTTCCGCCTTGGTGGCGCTGGCGAGCTTCGACCGCTGCAAGTTGGCCAGCGCGAGCTGACTCGGCATCTGCATGTCGATCGGGCAGGCCGGGGGAGCGGCGGGGGCGGCAGCAGCCGTCTGCTGTGCCAACGCAAGGGAGGGCAGGGCGAGCGGGAGTGCCACGGCGTGCGCAAAGGCGAGCGCGGCGAGAATGCGAGGACGGATCGTCATCGGTTCTTTCGGGTGGAGGGAGGCTCTGAACACGAACGCCTCACGAGTAGACCCCGTGAGGCGATGGGCGGTACAAGGCTCGAACTTGTGACCTCCACGATGTCAACGTGGCGCTCTAACCAACTGAGCTAACCGCCCGTACAACTCGTACGTACTGCTCGTGCACCTACACGTCGCTGGAACCAGACCCACCGGTCCAACGTTTGTTCTTGAGTACGCCGTGCAACTGGCGCCTCGAGAGCGGGAAACGGGACTCGAACCCGCGACCCCAACCTTGGCAAGGTTGTGCTCTACCAACTGAGCTATTCCCGCAGGAATACGGTGTCCGGCCGAGGTGCGACAACCACCACCACGACCGATACCGTCAGGGTCCACGCCGGGTGCCGCCGATCTGCTGGCGGTCCGACTATGGAGGCGAGGGGAATCGAACCCCTGACCTCTTGAATGCCATTCAAGCGCTCTCCCAACTGAGCTACGCCCCCGATTATTGCCCAACACCAACGACACACAAACACCACAACCGCCTGCCACCCCGCTCCGAATACCGGTTCCACCTACTGGTTCCGCACTCGGGCCGTGCCGACAGGAACCGAGAAACTTACAGGAGTGTAGGAATCAGGTCAAGGCACGAGTGTTGTATTATCGTCAATGATTCGCTATTTTGTGGCTCCAATGTAAAACGCCGCGGTTTTCTGGCGTTTGATCGTAAATCACCGGCAGGTTCGTGAAACCCCTCGGGGCGTCGCGTGCCAGCCATCCTCCGGGAGGCAGTGGCGCGATGACCGTCCAGCGTGCCAAGCGCGGTGCACCATCGGCCGCAGCATCCCGATCTAAGTCGCCCCTGAAGTCCGGGAAGGCGGCTGCTCCCAACGCAGCGTCCAAATCGGCGGTACGGCCCTCGGCAGCACAGCGCCCGGCCAAGCCGTCCTCGAAGACGTCTGCCAAGGCACCCGCCAAGGCGACGAGTCCAAAAATGCCCCACGCAAAATCCAAAGTTCAGAAGGCCAAAACTGCAGCCAAGCCTGCAGCCAAGCCTGCAGCCAAGCCTGCAGCCAAGCCTGCAGCCAAGTCTGCAGCCAAGCCTGCCTCCAAGCCCGTCGCCAAGACGGCCCCCCTCTCTAAGAAAGCTGGTGCCTCCAAGGTCGCGGTCGCCGCGCCCGCCAAGGCATCCGCCTCATCCTCTTCGAAAAGCGCCGCAGCCGCCGTCCCAGGAGCCCCCAAGGCCCCTGCCAAGACCGCCGCGGCTCCTAGGATTCCCGCACCCGTGACTGCAGCTGCTCTCGAACCAAAGAAGCGCAAACGTCGCACCGCGCCCGCCGGTAGCATCGCCCCCAGCGAGCCAGAGCGCGACATTCTCGACCAGTACCTCTACGAAGTCTCCACCTACCCCCTCCTCAAGGGGACGGAAGAGATCGATATCGCCCGCAAAATCCGCGCAGGCGACGCCGATGCCCTCCAGGAGCTGGTCAAGCGCAACCTGCGCTTCGTCATCTCGGTCGCCAAGAAGTACCAGAACCGCGGCCTCCCGCTCATCGATCTCATCGGCGAAGGGAACGTCGGCCTCCTGACCGCCGCGCGAAAGTTCGACCCTGACCAAGGGGTCAAGTTCATCTCATACGCCGTGTGGTGGATCCGTCAGGCCATCCTGAGCTCGCTGGCCCGCCAGGGACGCACCGTGCGCGTCCCCCTCAACCGGACCGCGGACCTCTCGCGCATCATCAAGGCCAGTGAAATCCTGCGCCAAAAGATGCGCCGCGAGCCCACCCCGGAAGAACTGGCGCAGCTCACCGGCCTCTCGGTCGACGTCGTGCAGTCGCTGGCCGCACTCAACACCGGCGACGTCCGCCTCGACGCCCCGATGGACCCGGACGGCGATCGCTCCCTGATCGAACGGTTCGTCGCCGACGAAATGCCCGACACGGAAGAAGAAGCGATGAACCGCTTCCTCACCGACGAAATCGAATCCTCCCTCAACACCCTCCCGCCGCGTGACGCGAAGGTCCTCCGCCTGTACTTCGGGCTCGAGGGCGGCCGTGAACACACGCTCGAGGAAATCGGCACCATGCTCGGCGTCACCCGCGAACGCGTCCGCCAGCTCCGCGATCGTGCCCTCAAGCGCCTCCGCGAAGGTGACGTAGGCCGCGCACTCGGCTCGTTCGCCTCGTAAACAGTACCGTAGGTTCACCGCTCGGTGTGCGCAGGGCCGTTCTCGATTCGTCGAGAACGGCCCTGTCTGCATTGCGCGTCATTTGGGTCATTTGGGTCATTTGCGGCATTTGCGGCATTTGCGGCTTGGTCGGTCGCGGATAGCCCTCCCCTTCGACAGCTCAACGCTGTCTGCGGGAAGGGCTACCCACTCCCTCCCGATCGCCCTGCGCAAGGCGAGGGAGTTTGGCGGGCAGAGGAGCGCCTTGTGCGCCCCGCGACCCGACAGCGAAACCGATGCAGCGCGGAAGCAGGTGGGGGCTTCCGTAGCGAGCGTTGAGCTCGCGTAGGAAGCCACCACCTGCGACCAAGCGGCAATGGCGCCACCACCGAACAAAGAGAAGTCAAAACGAAACGGCCGGCGATCGCTCGCCGGCCGTTCGTTCACTGCAAGAACACAACTAACTGCTTAGCAACCCGGGCCCGCGAACGGAGCAGCCCTGCCCGCACGCGACAGGCACTCGGCCTGCGGGATCGGAATCACCCGCGCCACGAAGTGCTTATTCGTTCCCGACGTGATGTCGATCGGGAGGTCGGCCAGCTTGCCGTACTTGCGCATGTCCACCCAACGGGTGGCTTCCATCAAGGTCGACAGCCGCTTCTCCTTCAGGATGCCGGTCAGGATGGCGGGCGTGCCGCTCGCTGCCGTCAGGGTAGTCGCGGCCAAACCGCCGGACTTCTGACGCAGGATGTTGATGTCGGTGATCGCGGCTGCGGCGTTGCCAGCACCAAGGCTGGCTTCGGCATGCAGGGCAATCAGCTCTTCGTTGCGGATGGACGAGATCGGCGTGCTGCCGTTCGCCCAAATGTTGAACCGCAGCGTCGAGGTCACGCCGATGCCACCGGCCGGTGTACGTGCAGTACCGGCGATAACCTTCGCGGCGTAACGCAGATCACCAGCCTCTGCGTCGGTCGCGATCGACATGTGCGCGTACAAGTCGAGGTTCGTCGTGACGTTCAGGCCGTTCGACGCATCGCCCGAGGCCGTCGAGTACACGTGGTAGACACCCTTGTCGAGGTCAGCACGGGTGGTGGCGGCCAGGTTCAGGTACGACGCGCTCAGCGCCGTCAACGCGGTGGTGTACATCGCCGCGCTGTTCGTGATGGCCGCATAGTTCACGGCGGCACGAGCCTTCAGCGCCTGCGTGTACGTCGCGAACGTCGCCGGCGTGTTGAAGCCGGTGAAGCCGCTGTGCAGGGTGAAGGGGAAGGCACTGCCGCCAGCCGCAAGCTTGGTCGCCGCGTCGTCAAATGACGCGAGCACGTACTTGTACGCCGAATCGCGCGAAACAAAGGGCGCCAAATCCGAGGCGTTTTCCTTGATCTCGACGATGATGCCCAGTGAGTCGCGGGTCATCAGCAGTTCGTACAGCATCTGTCCTTCAAGCGTCCGAGCGAAGCCGAGGGAGGCGCTCTTCTGCGCATCCGTCAGCGTCGTGTTGGCCGTGATGGTCTTCTTGAAGTTGTAAATGTTGCGGAGCGCGTTGTACTGGCCGCTCCAATCGCCGCTGGCAAAGCCAGACGGATCGATCGCCTGCACACCACCGGACGCAATGCCGACCAAGTAGTGCGTGGTCGTGCGTCCATCGGTCATGAAGTAGTTGTACGATTCACGTCCGAAGATGCCAAGATCCGAGATCAGGCCAGTACGGCCCGCGCGGTAGTTGGACTGCAACCCGGTCGCCAGGAGCTGCAGCGACGACGGATCGCCCGCCGCAGCTGCCACGGTCGGCGAGTTCGGGTTGGTGATGCTGAGCTGCGTGTCGCTGCAGGCCGCCAGGGTCAGGGCCATCAGCGCAGCGCCCACAATGCGCATGCGCGTCATCAGATGATTCGTTGAGGTAGTCATTGTTTAGTACCCCAGGTCGATGCTAAAGAAGAACTGACGCATCGCCGGATACGGCGCGAGGTCGATAAAGCGGTTGAAGTTCTGGTTGCCGAAGTTGTTGAACTCTGGATCAAAGCTCCAGTACTTCGACCACATCGCCAGGTTACGGCCGCTGAGGCTGACGCGCAGGTCGCGCGCCTTGAACAGCTGGGCGTACTTCCGCGGAGCGTCATAGGTGATCGTGACTTCGCGGAGCTTCACGTAGGTGCCTTCGTCGATGTACGGACGGATATCGCTGCCGCTGAAGATGCCGTAGCGATAATCGCCCATCTTGACGCCCGCCACCGGCGACGCATCGTTGAAGTCGAACGACTGACCACCTTCGTCGAACAAGTTCTTGGTCATCGTCGAGGTGTAGCCGCCGTTACGCCAGTCGAGCAGGGCCGAAATCGACCAGCTCTTGTACGTGATGGCGTTGTTCCACGACACCGAACCGCGCGGGTTGGCGTCGGCGATGATCGAGTCGCGCACCACCGAACCGGCGAGCGTCTCGCCCATCTTCAGCAGGCGGCAGTTCTGGCCATCGGAACCCTTGCCCTGCACAAACACGCCAGCAACCGTCGTGTTCACGCACGAGAACGGCTCGTTGCCCCAGATCTTGGAGCTGATTGTGCCCTGCGCAATACGGTTACGACCGTACGACGCGCCGAACGAACCGCCCGGGGCGTTGAAGGCCGGTACCGGCAGGACGTCCACCGTCTGGACGTTCTGGTTGTACGTGAAGCGGGACTGCCACTCGAAGTCGCGCGTACGGATCGGGATGATCGTGACGCCACCCTCGATGCCGTGCGTGGACATCTGGCCACCGTTGATGATCTGGCTGGAGAGGCCAGAGCTCGCCGGGAGCGGGAACGTCAGGAGCAGGTCCTTGATGACGCGGCGATACGACGTCAGCTCGAACGACACGCGGGAGTTCCACGCCGTTCCGTCGATACCAAACTCGGTCTCGTTCATGACTTCCGGCTTGATCGACGGATTGCCAAGCGAGGTCGAGGCCACAAAGGACGAGGCGCCGCCGACAATGCCGCCGGAGCCGATGAGCACGTCACGGGCGCCGTAGTTCGGGCGGTTACCCGACTGGCCGATGGCGCCGCGCAGCTTGATTTCGTCCACGACCTTGCCGATCACCGGCAAGAACGCGAGCGGCTTCACGATGCGATAGCTGGCCGAGTACTTCGGGAACTGATAGAAGGTCTTGCGATCGCCGTTCGCGCTGGAGCGGTCGGCACGGACGCCGGCGCTGAGCGAGAGCTTTTCGTCAAGGGCAATGATCTGCTCGTTGACGTAGTACGACTGATCGCGGAACTCCGAGATCCCGTCGCCGATCGAGGCCGGTTCCGACGACAACGTCACGAGCTGACGGGTCGGGAGCAGGCCGCGGGCGCGGACCGTGTAGCTGCGCACCTTCTGGTTCTCGTACGTGCCACCGACCGAGGTCTGCAGCGACGTCAGCCAGCGGTTCTGGCTCGGGGTGAACGTCCACACGCCGTTGATGCTCTGGTTGAACTGCGTGCTCGAGACGTTGCTGATCAGCGACGTACCGAGGTAGCCGTCCGCCGGCTCGTACTGCATGTAGTTCGGCGAGTACACCGTGCCTTCGTCCTGGAAGCGGTCCACACCCGCCAGGTACGACACCGAGATGGTGTTCATGGCCGTCGACAGCAGGGAGTAGTTGGCGCGGAAATTCCCCATCTGGCGCC
>Ga0214919_10007286_pt1 | contig 14962 bp, 14 predicted proteins | sample LL1503_MetaG_FD_177994 | JGI IMG/M metagenome (GOLD analysis project Ga0214919, IMG submission 177994) | Freshwater microbial communities from Lake Lanier, Atlanta, Georgia, United States - LL-1503 | ecosystem: Environmental > Aquatic > Freshwater > Lake | place: USA: Georgia | collected... | reverse complement strand
TAATTAGTGTCACAATTTTACAAAATATGTGACATAGTTAGGGGTAACTCTGTTAATTGTTGTAACATTATTATGGCAAATATGTTACTGATTTATATAGGATTGTAACAGAATTTGTTAATTGTTTAAATTGGGCTTGTTATATCTTGTAACATATAAATAGTAAAATTTGTTACAAAATAGGTGCAAATGAATATAAATAGGTGCAAAGTATAAACTCTTGTTGTACCAAAATTATAAAGTCAAGCTATTACTTGACAAATGTTATAACATAGTAAAGTTATAACTTGACTAATGAGCCGAATACAAGTCAAAATCGGCTCAATGTGACTTATATGGAACAAAAGCACATCAAAAAGTGCATTTTATGACACATTATGCAGTTTACTATGTGCAAAAGAGTATACCTTCCTATAAAACGAAAAAGATTAGCTTTGCTTTGAGCAAACCAAAAATTTAATTTTAGTTCCATGGAAGTAACCACCAACGTAGTGTTTGAGGTGTTGCAGAACTCTAATAAGAGGATTTCTGTGATGCAAGGAGGAACTCGTAGCGGTAAAACCTACAATGTTTTGACCTGGTTTATAGTTAAACTACTCCAAGAGAGAGGAAAAACACTAACTATCTGTAGAAGTTCCCTTCCATCCATTAGAGGATCGGTCATGAGGGACTTTATTGAGATTTTATCTAAGTATAAGCTCTATTCAGAGGACAAACACAACAAATCGGAGAATTTATACTTTCTCAACGGAAATACAGTGGAATTTGTGTCTACCGACCAACCGCAGAAGATTAGAGGTCGTAAAAGGCATTATTTGTTTATTAACGAGGCAAATGAGGTGAATTACGAGTCTTGGATGCAGTTAGCCCTAAGAACTACGGATAAAATCGTAATTGACTATAACCCTTCCGATTATTACTCCTGGATTTACGATAAGGTCATTCCTAGAGAAGATACTGACTTTACCATCACGACCTACAAGGACAATCCTTTCCTAGATAAAAATATTATTGCGGAGATTGAAAGATTGAAAGATGCTGACCATGAATACTGGAGAGTTTATGGTTTAGGGGAAAGAGCCATTAGCGAAGCAACTATTTATTCACATTGGAGAAGAAGAAGGAACTTTCCTGAAGGTGGCGATGTTTTCTACGGACTTGACTTTGGTTATAACAACCAGACTGCCCTTGTAAGGTGCAAGAACTTTGATGGTGACATTTATGTGGAGCAGTTGATATATGATACCAAAATGTCTACATCCCTCCTAATAGACCGCTTAAAATCGATGGGGCTATCTCGTAGAGATGAGATATTTGCGGATGCTGCTGAACCCAAAACAATAGCTGAGGTGAATAAAGCAGGATTTAATTTAAAGTCAGCTACCAAAGATGTGTTCGCAGGAATTAACAAGGTCAAATCATTTCCATTGTTTATAAAATCAGAGTCTTTGGATTTATTGGATGAGATTAAAAATTATAAATGGAAAACGGATCACGATGGCAACACAATGGATGAACCTGTTAAGTTTCGTGACCATTTAATGGATGCGATGAGGTATGCCATATATACTAAATACGCAAAACCAAAGAGAGGTTGGATTGTTTAGGTCAAAAATTTGTTACTTTTGTAAAAATATCATATAGTGAAGTTAACGGACATACTAAGTGCGGTGAATCCTTTTAAACAAAAGGCAGCCCCTAGAAAAAATACGAACCTTAATAACCCATTCGCTGATTTTGGTGGCTTAATAAGTGGCAGAACGCTTTATCCAAATTTAGACTATGCTAAGTTCGTACAAGACTACGATAACAATAGCGAAGTCTATTCTATCATTAAACGTATCTCTAAAACTATCTCTACAGTTCCATTCTACGTTTATAAGGTTAAGAACAAAAAAGAACTAAACACTTATAAAGCAATGATGGCTAACGCATCAAGCGGAGCAGACATCGCTAAAGCAGAATTGGTTAGAGTGAAGGCAGTTGATGAGATTGCTGATAGCCCATTAAATAAATTATTAGAAAGACCGAATCCTTATCAATCATTTTCTGAGTTCATTGAAAATATTATAGGGTATAAACTTATTACAGGGAACTCTTACATTTGGGCGAATAGACTCGCTAGTGGTAAGGTTGCTGAATTAGTTACTCTCCCATCTCAATATGTCGCTATCATAAGCGATGGTACTATCAATGGGGTTGAAGGTTACACTTTTACATTAGTTGGATGGGATCAGTTGGATGCTAAAGATGTAATCCACTTAAAATACTTCAACCCCTACTTTAACACTAATGGACAACAACTATATGGATTATCGCCTTTACAAGCTGCTTACAGAACTGTTCAACGCAGTAACGATGCTAAGGATACCTCTGTAGGTATGTTGCAGAATCAAGGGCCTAAGGGTATCTTGTATGCAGATGAGTCAAATGATTTCGGCCCTGAACAAGCTGGTAAATTAAAAGAAGATTTCTACAATCAATACGGAACTAAAACGCAAGGAGGCATTATTCAAAATGCTGGTAAGATTTTAATTGCAGGTGCTAAATTGGGTTGGGTTAATATGGGATTATCCCCTGTTGACCTTCAGTTGTTAGAATCAGAGAAGATTACACTTCGTGAGTTGTGTAATGTGTACGGAGTTAACTCTGCTTTGTTTAATGATCCTGATAATAAGACTTATAACAACATGAAGGAGGCTAAAAAGGAAATGCTTACTCAAGTAGTACTTCCTGAATTAGTTTTGATTCGTGATTCGTTCAATAGATTCTTTGAAGGTGAAATCGGTAACGGTTATTATATTGATTTTGATATTACAGTATTTCCTGAGCTACAAGAGGATATGAAAGAGTTATCCGCTATCCTTTCTCAATCATGGTGGATTACACCTAACGAAAAAAGACAAGCAATGAGATATGATACTGTTCAAGATGATGTCATGAATGCTATTTACATCCCTGCTGGTTACTTGCCTATCGATGAGTTAACTATGTTACAGAATCCAAGAGATGCTCAACAGCAAGGAGATTATAATTTGCCTCCTGTAAAATAATATGGATGCCCAAGATATTACAACCTTCTCAGCAATTCAATTTGCAACAAACCATAGCGAGGAAGTCCATCACGGAGTTTAGACCTAAAATTGAAAAGGCTTTACAAAGCGATTTTAACAAAGCTGCGGAGTTGGTAAAAGAGATGGGTGTATTCCAACTAGCTAACTATAACAAGACATTTTTCAACCAAGATAAGATTAGCAATATTTTACGAACTTTGTACGAAGGTACTGGTGGTTATACTGCTATGAGGTATCAAAAGATATTTGACAAGTATAAGAAAGCAGAAGATTTTGACCTTGATCCGTTAAACATAATGGATGAGTGGTTAGCGTTTATGTTGTCGTATTGGGTTTCAATTAGTGGCCCAAAAATGTACGGAATACAAAACACAACCGATAACGAGATAGCAAGGATACTAAATAATGTTATTGCTTATGGAAGGGCTAATAACCTTTCTACAAACGAAACAAACGCAATGGCTATTCAGCTTCTTAGAGAAGGTAAAATAAATGGTGTAAGAAGTTTATTGATTGCAAGAACCGAATCTCATCAAGCTTTAAGTACAGGTGCGATTGGGGCAACACAAGGAATTAATATACCTTTGTCAAAACAATGGATTCATGCTGAGTATGTTGGTAGCCCAAGATATTGGCACATGGCATTAGACAAGCAAACGAATCCTGATGATGGTGGAGTAAGAATACCTGTGAACCAACCATTCATAGTAAATACTCCAAATTATGGTGTAATTGAAATGCAATACGCACATGATGCAAGTGGCGGAGCAGTAAACAACTGCAACTGCCGATGTTGTACGGTGTATATTGTTTAAACAAATAAATATGAGTAATTTTTATAACAAGAAGTCGATTGAAGGTTCTCCAATAGATATGGAGGATGGAAGTAGAGTTATTACTATGTACTACTCTGCTTTTGGTAATGTAGATTCCGATGGTGATATAATCACACCAGGAGCATTTACTAAAACACTAAAAGAAAATGGCCCAAAAGCTAAGAATAGAGTATGGCACTTAATGAACCACTCTACAGACAAGCCTATTGCTAAGCCATTTGAAATGACAGAAGATGCTTTTGGTTTAAAGGCAAGTGTTAAATTACCTAATACAACATTAGGCAATGACTTGTATGAGTTATATAAAGATGGTCATATTACAGAACATAGTATCGGATTTCAGACTATTAAGTCACAACAGAAATCAGGGTACAATGAAATCAATGAAATAAGATTGTTTGAGGGAAGTTCAGTATTGTGGGGTGCAAACGCAAATACACCAACAGTTGGAGTTAAAAGTCAGATTAAGTCAACTCTAGTTGATGAGATGGGTAAAACCATTAAGTCATTGAGAAATGGACACTTTACTGATGAAACTTTTGAGTTGTTAGAACTTAAACTCAAGCAATTACAACAATATCTATCTGAGATGGAAGATGAACCTTCAATCACTCCTGAGCCAACCGCTGAAGAAGCATTGCCAACTGAGGAAGCTGATCCGATGATTTCCGTTGAATTAGAGGTAAACAAATATTTACAATCATTTAAAATTTTTAACTAATGGTAGAAGAAATTAAAAGTGCGTTCGAAGGCATTAAATCCGAAGTAAACGGAGCAATCGAAAGTGCGAAGGCTGATAATGCTAGTGCATTAGAAAGCGTAAAGGCTGAATTAGAAGCTACTAAAGCTTCAATTACAGTTGTTAAGGATGAAATAGAAAAATTGGAAGCAAAACAAAATCGTGTTAAAATGAATCAAACAGAAGTAAAAGGGTTTAATGTAACTCTTGCAGACGCTATCGAACAAAATGGTGATAGCTTAGCGAAATTAGCTCGTGGTGAACAAAAGCGTTCAAGCTTTATCTTGGATACAAAAGCAGTTGGTAATATGACTGAAGCGGCTAACCTTACAGGTGACATCACTCGTCAGTATGCTAATCAAGTTTATGCTTTACCTGCTCGTAAAGTGCATTTAAGAAGTTTGTTACCAATCGGAACAATTAACCAAGGTTTATTTACTTTCCCTTATGAAAGTGGTGGAGAAGGTGCTCCAGCGGCTCAAACTCAAGGAAGTTCTAAAGCTCAAGTTGATTTTGATATTACAATGAAAGATGCAGCAGCTCAGTACATCGCTGGTTATGTTCGTATCTCTCGCCAAATGTTAGATGATATACCTGCTATGACTTCTTTCTTACAATCTCGTTTGTTAGAGAAGTATTTAGTTGCTGAAGATGCTCAAATCTTAAGTGGTAATGGTACTGCTCCTAATTTACAAGGTATCCTTCCTGTAGCTACTGCTGCAACTGGTGCTGCTACTGTAGATGTTGAGCAATTAGTTCAAGCTATTGCTCAGTTAGAAACTTCTAACTATTCTGCAACAGGTATTTTAGTTAACCCAACTGATTGGGCTGCTATCATGAACACTAAGAACACTAACGCTGCTTACAGCTTACCTGCTTCTACAGTTGTTACTACTGATGGTAGTGTATCTATCGCTGGTATCCCTCTTTACAAATCAACTGCAATCGCAGTAGATAAGTTTGTAGTAGGTGACTGGTCTATGGGTGCTCAAATCATGCAAAATCAAGGTATCTCAGTTCAATTCTCTGAATTTGATGCTGATAACTTTACAAAGAACATGATTACTGTAAGAGTTGAAGCTCGTATCGCTTTACCTATCTATTACGCAGGTGCGTTTATTTATGGTGATTTTGGTAATGTTGCTTAATCTTTAATTAGATTTACAATACAAGGGATAGCCTAGAAAGCTATCCCTTTTTGTTTACACTAAATTTTAGTTATTTTTGTAAAAATTAGCATAATGCAGATACTAAGAGATGTAACGACTACAGTAGCCCCTTCGGCAACAATCGTTACCTTACAGACCGCAAAGGATTATTTAAGAGTAGATTATAGCGAAGATGATACTTTGATTACTAACCTTATAGAAACCGCTAGGATTAGATTAGAGCAGTATGCTTCGGTTGCTATGACTGCTAGAACACTAAAGGTCGTAGCTTATGTAGATGAGTTTATAGAGCTTCCTTATGCCCCTATTAACACTATTTCATTAGTAGAGTATTGGGATGGTGCTGCATGGGTAGCAATGGTACTTGGTGATTATAGAGTTATAGGCGATACCTACAAAAAGGTTTACTTTAATTCACCTCTTATGAGTGACTTTAGATTCACTTATACTTGTGGATATGCGACTACTCCAGAGTCTATGAAAACGGCTTTGTTGAAGATGGTAGGTGATTTGTACGAATACAGAGAATCAAGTGTTGAAAGCTCTAAGCCTTCAGCTAACTTAACAACGGCTTACGAACTAATGAAACCTTACAAAAGGGTAAGTATTATTTTCTAATGATAGGACAATTAAGAAATAGGATTACATTTAATACTAAAACAAGCGTTTCTGATAGTGCAGGAGGGTTTGTGAATACTTTAGTACCATACTACACTTGCTGGGCTGAATTGGTCACTAATACCAATTCTAGGACTAATATAGCAGGTAAGGATAGTATTAACGATGGAGCTACATTTAGGATCAGATATACAACAGGCAAGACATTTACTAATGCTCTTGTAATAACTTGGAAGTCAAGGACTTATATGATTAACTCTATTATTAACGAAGCTGACTTGAATCAATATTATTTAATAGGTTGTGCAACACTTAAATAATGGCAAAGTTCGGTGTAAAAATATATGGTGTTGATGCGATAATCAAAAGGTTTGAAGCAGCCCCTCAAAAAATGATGGATGAATCAAAGCTTATTATAGATGCAGCCGTTATAGAAATAGCAGCCAAAGCCAAACAGGAAGTGCCTGTAAAAACAGGAGCTTTAAAAAACTCTATTAGACATAGTAAGTTTGTACCAGGTAAAGGGGCTAGTGTAAGTGCAGGTAATACGAATGTAAGATATGCTCCTTATGTAGAGTTTGGAACAGGAACTAGATTTCAGATACCTGTTTACCAAAATTTGAATATGTCTGACCTAGAAGCATATGCTTTGACATTTAAAAAATCAAAGAAAGTTATAGGTGTTCCATATAGACCATATATGTTTAGTGCTTATAGCGAAGTCTTTACATCTATGATTAAGAAATTGAAGTCTGTTAAGATATAAATATATTTCATTAAATTTGTACCAAAATGAAGGACTGCGGATATACATTAAGGAAAGCTTATTACGATAAGCTTATCTCGGCTTCCTACTCATTAGCTGCATATGATACCATAGCACCTGACACAGTAGAACCGCCTTTTTTGATTATAAGTAGTCAGACACAAGTGGATAATAGTAATAAACAAAGTTTCGGCTTTGATGTTACTATCCAATTTGACATAGTTTATAGGACATTTAAAGCAGGGGAAGTAGGGCAGAAGAGTGTTGATACTTATGCCAATGAATTATTAGAAATAGTGGGTGTTAGACCACCTAACTATCCTAGTACCGCACCTAACTTTAAAATAGTGACTTGTAAGATTGGTAGTAATATTGCTACCTTTGACTATGTGGATGAGGCATATGTGTTTAGAAGGGTGATAACAATGGATCATTTCGTGAATCAATTAACATAAAAGAAAAATAAAATAAAATGGCAACAACAAGTGTATTTAACGGAACCTCATTAGTGGTTCTAATTGGAACTGAAGTAATAGGATTCGCAACATCTTGTTCTTTAAGTTTGGCTATCGATACTCCAGACTCATCTACAAAACAAAGTTTAGGATGGGCTGATGAAATTGGTGGACAAAAATCATGGTCTTTAACAACTGATGGCTTAGCTACAGTGGTTCCAGGAACAGTTGCTACTTATGTAACTACTGCTGAATTAAATGCTTTAGCAATCGCTAGAACTTCTGTTTTAGTTAAATTTACAACAGTAGATAACTCAACAGTTGGTGGTATAACTCCAGTAACAGGAGATGTGATTTATTCAGGTCAAGCATTTATTGAGAGTGTAGATATGACTGCTGATATGGAAAGTCCAGTTACTTACTCAGTTTCTTTCAAAGGAACAGGGCCATTAACTATCGCTACCAACGCATAGTAAAAACAAACCAAACAAACCAAACATATGAGAGGACAATTTGAATTAACTCTTTCCGATGGAAAGAAGATACCGATGCGTTTTTGTACTTGGAGTCTTAAAAGATTCTGTCAATTACAAGGGATAGGGCCTTCTGACATAGGAGATGCTTTAAGTGGCAAAGATACACTTGATGCTATTGTTAACTTGCTGAAATCAGCTGCTGAATATCCATTATATTCTCAAGGCATTACTCCAACCTTTACAGAGATGGAAGTGTGTGATTGGATAGATGATATTGGAGGAATGGGAGGACAAAAGTTCCAAGATGTGATGTCAGCACTTTCGCAAAGCATGAATAGCGGTATAGATGATAAGCCAACAAAGTCAAGTAAAAAGGATGGAGTAAAAAAAAATTAGAGTGGATTGACATAGAAAGATATACAATGGGGGAGTGCAAAGTGCTTCCCCATTTGTTTTGGGAGATGACCATGGCCGAATTAGATTTTGTTTGGTACGGATATAGACATGAGGAAGAGCAGAAATGGATTAGAACTAGATGGCAGACAACTTTACTAATCAATATCCAATTACCAAAAGGTAAGAAAGTCAAGCCACAAGAGCTTATTGAATTAGACTGCGATACTCGTAACTTTGTGAAGCAAAGAGTGATGACAGAAGAAGAGCTAAAAGAAGTGTTAAATAAATATAAAATTGTTAAACCTATAATATAATGGCAGATAATCAAATGGTTAAGATAGTCTTTGACTTTGATCTAGGAAATGTTCCTGCATCAGCAAAGAAACTTAGTCAATATTTAAAGGATAATAGTTTAGATTTAAAGTTTACCAAAGCAAGTGTTGATGGCTTATCTGCTAGTTTAGGGCAACTTGCTACTGAACAAGCTAAAGTAGGTACTACTGCTGCCACGGCGGGTAATCAGGTTAAAAAATCAAATCAGCAATGGACAAATTTTGCATTAATATTACAAGATTTACCTTATGGATTTAGAGGTATTCAAAATAACCTGCCTGCGGTTATAGGAAGTTTTGCAGGAATGACAGGCCCTATTTATTTAGCCGGTTCCGCAATTATTGCTTTGTTTACGGCATGGGATGCTGGAATGATTAAGTTTGGTAATACAGTAAAATTAACAACCAATTTTTCAAAAGAAGCAGCTACTGCATATGCAAATGAAACAATAAAATTAGAATCATTATACAGAGTTACTACAGACTCTAACAGATCAATGAGTGATAGGTTAGAAGCAGCTAATAACTTAAAAAAAGAATATCCAGGGCTATTAGGATTATATTCAGAAGAAGATATAGCATTAGGTAAAGCTAAAACGGCATACGAAGAGTTAACAACAACTATATGGCAATATGCACTAGCACAAGCAGCTACTAAAGCATTAGAAGAAATAGCTTCTAAGAAGTTGCCATTAATGATTGAAAAAACTAAATTATTAGCAAAAGAAAGAAAATTAGCATCAACACAAAATTTACAAGAAACCCAACAAGGTATAGGTGTTTATTCTCAATATAATAGTCAATTAGCAAATGTAAGACAAAAAATAAAAGATAATACGCAAGAACAAAAAAACTTGAGTAAGGCTGCTGCCGATTATCTTCCTATTATTGATGCTAATGTAACGGCAGAAAAAAGATTAAGAGATTATACTCAAAAACCTAAAAGTGGTGGTAAAACACCACAAGCCCTAGCTGAAGAAAGAGCTAGATTAATGAAGGCTGCTAATGATGCAGAAACACAAGCGTTTATTGATACATTAGATGAAAGAGCACAAAAGGAGTACAAGGCGGGATTGGAACTAGCTAGTGGACTTGAAAAAATGAGAGCTGCTGGTTATACTAATTCTGAAACATATTATGCTGCATATAGGCAGAATATGTTAAATATTGCAAAAGAATATGATGATAAAGAATTTAAAACCGCTAAAGACAATGCAGATAGAATAGCTAAAATACAACTTGATACTAGATTTGATTTAGCTAATGCAATAACTAAAATAAATTCTGATTTTGCTAAAGAGGATATTAAAAATGTAGAGGCACAATTATCATCTACATTAAAAGCAACAAAAGGGAACTATCAAGCCCAAAAAGATGCTATTGAATTAGCTATAAATAAACTAATAGAATATAGAGATGCTGCTAAAGAAGCTGGTTATGGTACTAAAGAGTTTGATGATGCTATTAAAAATCTAGGATTTTCATTAGAGGGCCTAATTGATCCTATAGAGAATTTTAATACGCAATTAACAAATATTATAAATAATACACTATCTCAATTAGGAGCTAGTATAGGTGAGTCTATTGCATCTTCATTATTAGGAACAAGTGGTTTGCAAGGTGCTTTAGATATGTTTTTAAGTGTATTGGCGGGTGGATTAATACAAGTTGGGGAACTAGCAATAGCAACTGGTGTAGCTATATTAGGAATTAAAAAAGCATTAGAAACATTAAACCCGTATGTAGCAATAGCAGCAGGTATAGCATTGATTGCTTTAGGTAGTTTTGTTAGAGGAAGTTTGCAAAAGAAATCAGAAGGGTTAGGTGGTACTAAAAAGTTTGCAAATGGAGGTATTATCAGTGGCCCAACAATGGGATTAATGGGTGAGTATCCTGGTGCTAGAAGTAATCCAGAGGTTGTTGCACCATTAGATAAACTTAAAGGTTTAATCGGAGCAGGCGGTGGAACATTAGAGGCTAGAATAAGCGGAAATGATTTACTAATTTTGATGAATAAGGCTCAAAGAAACAATAATACAACATTCTAAATGGCATACGGAGTAAAATACGAAATGGTTTTCAATAATATTTATGTGCAAGATCCGTCACAAGCGTTATCTGCATATAGATTAAGAATATTAAAGAAGGACTACACAGGTGCTATATACGCTTTAAAATGCGGTGTAACCCCTATTGTTATAGAAACCATAGATAATGAGGGTAATTCATATACTCCGATAATAGCAACTAGGGCAACAGTAAATGCTATTATAGATGAAAACTTTAATGTTTTAGATTTCTTTAGCCCATATGAAGATGACTTTAGACTAACATTAGAAATAGGTTCTTATTCAGGTTCTTTTACATCTAGTTCAACTATTTGGACAGGTGTTTATTCGCCTGTTGAAAATGTTAACTTTAATGTTATAGGCATAAAGGAAATATCTCTTGTTTTTATAGATGGTTTATCTAGGTTAAAAAATAGTAAATATTACTTTAATGTAGATAATTTATTAGGTTTTCTAGCAACAAGCAGCAATCCTATTATACAATATGTTAGTGAATGTTTAAGAAAAACTGATTTAACATTAGATATATGGGTTAATCAATATTATGAAACAAGTTCTGTTTCAGCTCCTAATATTGATTTTATATCTGTTAAAAAGAACTTTTTTGCTAAACAACCTGGTGAATATTATACTTTTTATGAAATACTAGAAATGTTTTGTAGGATATATGGGTGGGAAATATACCAACAAGATAACCATTGGATGATACAAAGCTATGGCTCAGTAACAAGAGAATCTACATACAAATATTATACATATACATATATATCAACATCTGGTATAACTGTTACTGGTTCTTACCCATCTGCAATAACTGTAGATGCTACTAACGACTTTAAGCAAGTTAATGAATCCTTATCGGTTACATTAAATAGAGGCAAAAATTCATTAAAGCTTATTAGTCCTATTAATAATGTAGCAGGAATGTTAAATGGATTCTTTCAATCTTGGACATATAGTGTTCCTGATGCTTTTACAGTATTTGGAACACCTACTATTAATAAATATAATGGAAATGGCGGTTTAGAATTTACATCATATGTAACTAATCCAGCTTCTTTAACAAACTTTATATTTAGCGATCCTGTTGCAATAAAGTCAGGTGATTATTTGAATATAGCATGGGATGACCTAAATTATGCAAATGGCAGACCTAGATATAGAATTGAACTATCACCTACCGATATAACAATACCAACACAGTTCTTAAATGAAAGTGCAGTATGGAATGCTACACCAACATTATTATCTTTTTTTAGTAGCGTTTCTCCTACATGGAAAAACACAATAGTTGTTCCATATGACGGAATATTAAAGATATACATATATGAACCTTATTGGGATACTACAGGTACACTACCTACTTTCCTTACAAGTAGTTTTATAGTTAACCTTTTTGGTTCTGCTACACAAGTGTTTAATTATGATGCTATGCAAACGCAGATAGTTGAAAGCACTTTGTATAATAATGGTGAAGATGAGTTTACTTATGGCCCATATTTTATGCAAAATGTTTTGGTTCAAACAGTACCAAATAATTCAACATATAATAATGCAGGAGCAGCAGCTACATCTTATTATATTGGAACTATAACTAATACTCAAGGCTTGGCAATAGTGCCTAGTAGCTTTGGCAGAGGTGCACCAGGAAGTGTGCCTTTATTTGAATTAGCTTACCAAGATATAGGCATAGATGAGTTACAAACACAATATGTTTTAGATGGTGATTTTAAAACAAAGGGCTATTGGATTAATCAAAAGTTTCAATACGATTTTACAGGAACAGGTAGTAATATATACAACTACCTTTTAAAATATTTTAGATGGGATGTTAAAGGTGCGGTTCAGACATCTAAATTAAATAAGATTAATTTTAACGGAAGTGATTATCCTTTCGTACAAAACCCTCTAATATTAAAATTAAAATAATTATACAATGGCATCTGCGATTAATGGAACGAATATAGTTTTATATGAATATGATAGCAACGCTATCTATTACTTTAATGGAGGTACTGCACAAGGCACTTTTGATAGCATTGTGTGTAAGGAATTAAGCAGAAGCCAAGTAGCAGGTACTTCAGTTGACTTCACTAAAACAGGAGCAGGTACAATAGCTTCATTTATTACTGATGCTCTTGATCCCGGTGTTACAACCATACCGGCAGGTACTTGGACTTTTAGTGCTTATTATTCTATTTTAACTGCCTTTGCCGGTGCTCAAGTTAAGTATGAACTATATAAATATAATGGCAGTATTGCTACCTTATTGTTTACATCAGCAACAACGACCTTAACGGCCTTAACAAAGACCTTATATTCTACGGCAATGACAGTTACTCAAACGACTATAAGTGCCACAGATAGGCTTCTAATTAAGGTTATTTACCTAGGTACAACTACCAACCAAATTACGCTTTATACCCAATCTACTAATGTAGCTCAAGTAACTACAACTATACCACTAGGAACTCCATTTGGGGCTTCAACTAATTGTACTTTTAATACTTCTGTAGAACAAGTAGAAATCACCACTTTAGCAACAGGCTCTTACAAAGAGTACATAGGTTCTCAAATAAATTGGGAGGTAAGTGTAGATGGCTTAATTGCCTTGTCAGGTTACTCCTATTTATCTTTATTGAGTAAGCTTCAAAATAAGCAATCTATACAAGTTAGATTCTCAATAGATAACGACAATGGAGATGGAACTGATACTTATGGTTATTCTATTATTGCAGGAACTTGTAACATAATCTCTTTGGACATTAATGGCCCAATGGAGAATGCTTCATCTTATTCAGCTAATCTACAAGGAACAGGTGCTTATTCAATAACAGGAACTCAAGTTATAGACGGAGGTTCTACAATATCAACTTCAAGCGTGAATAGTTTTTCTTATACGGCAGCAGGTGGTGAAACAAGTGTAACATTCGCAGGTGCAATCGGAGCTACTTGTATATCGGTTACAAGAGGTGGTGTAGAGGTTAGACTAATAGCTACAAGCGGTGTACCAACGGATGAGAATGTTAGCTTTAATAGTGCCACAGGAGTTCTTACCTTTGCAACGGCAAGACCATTAGAAGTGGATGAGTTTGTCAGAATGATTGTAAAATAATTAATTAGATATATAATGAGTCAACAGATACAAATTACTGGAGGTGCGAAAGTTAGAGATTTACAAGATGTCATTATTGGCACAAGTGGAGTATTAAGTTCTGTAGCTTTTAATGTGGCTAATGGTGTACCAAAGCTTGATGTAAATGGTAAGATATTAGTATCTCAATTACCTAATTCGGTTATGGAATATAAAGGAGTTTGGAACGCTGCTACTAATAGCCCAACCTTAACTAATGGTGGTGCTTTTAATCAAGGCGATGTCTATTTGTGTGATACGGCAGGAACGGTAAACTTTGGCTCTGGTAGTCCAATTTCTTTTATAGTTGGGGATCAAGCTATTTATAGTGGTTCAGTATGGCAGAAAGCAGGTGGAGCTACAGGAACGGTAACCTCGGTTGGCTTATCTACTAATGCAGGTGCAATCACAATCGGCAATTCTCCAATTACAACAAGTGGTACGATAACCGCTAATTTCAACGGAACGAATCTTCAATATGTAAACGGAGCAGGAAACTTGACAACCTTTCCGATATTAACAGGTTATGTAACTGCGGTAAGCGGAACTGCACCTGTTGTGAGTAGTGGGGGAACAACACCAGCTATTTCAATGGCTGCTGCTACGGGTTCAGTTGATGGGTATTTAAGTGCTACTGACTTTGCGATATTCAATGCAAAGCAATCTGCTTTAACTTTTAGTTCTCCTTTAGTTAATACAAGCGGAACAATATCAATACCTGCTGCGACAACTTCAGTTAACGGATATTTAGCTTCAGCGGATTTCACAACTTTTAATAATAAGCAGAACGCTATAACGCTAACCACAACAGGAACAAGCGGAGCAAGTACATTAGTAGGTGCAACATTAAACATCCCTAATTATGGTTCAGCCTTAACAGGTTATGTTACTTTAGCTAC
>Ga0214919_10007285_pt1 | contig 14962 bp, 7 predicted proteins | sample LL1503_MetaG_FD_177994 | JGI IMG/M metagenome (GOLD analysis project Ga0214919, IMG submission 177994) | Freshwater microbial communities from Lake Lanier, Atlanta, Georgia, United States - LL-1503 | ecosystem: Environmental > Aquatic > Freshwater > Lake | place: USA: Georgia | collected 2015-03-15 | reverse complement strand
TATAAACTTTGAACGTAATGTCAGAGTTGATAAAGGCATCATTTAAATCCGCCTCCTGCTCTTGTGCAAGAGGTTGATAGCCGAGTACTGCCATATCCAAATCGGAATACTTTTTTTATTTTCAACCACCCTAGATCCAAATGCCTAAAAAATTTGATCTGGGATAACATTGGAAATGTATGTTTTGAATAATTCCCCACTCAAGTTGAGTCACATCAATGCGAACACTTGAATTAACCATTTTTAATTTGTAAATTTTGAAGTAATGCTTTTGCTTCAGCGATGAATTCAGAAATTATGGAAACAACAGCAACGGCTATCTTTTCATCATAGGTATAACTACTTTTAGAGCGCATTTTTCTAAATAATTTGCAATTAGACCAATCGCTTTTGAGCAGCGATTGGTCATTACCGCTTCTAATTAATTCAGAAAATTGCATGGAATCGTATATCTCAGGATTTGCAGAATTAATTTCCATTTATCTTTTAATAATTTTATGACTGATCTCATAAGTGAACTCATAGCGCTGAATGAGTCCATCTCTGATTTGAGTGTCAGCAATATCTTGCAAATACCGGTTATTTCCCTCAACCAATCTATCGAGCGCATTTTTTAATGGCGCTAAGTCAAGCTTTTTAGAATTTATTACAAGCTAATATATGAAAGTTAGATAACTTATTGTACGATTAAGCCCTTACCTCTGAACATGTACTTGGCAGGAATGATTAGCGGGGATTGAATGTTGGACTTGGTGGTATTACTCAGGCTGGGGAAGCGACGACGCTTCTCTTGACTCATATTAATATTACACTCTAATACAACTCCACCATTGTGCTCCAACCACTCACTTCAACCCATGCAACAACTCATTGGAATCGATCTCGGCGGAACCAAAATTGAAATTGCGGTGATTAATCCATCGCTAGGTATTGTTTACAAAGACCGCACTCCCACTCCTCAAAAATCTTATTCAGATATTTTGAATGCGCTGCATTCCCTCATTAATAAAACAATCTCTCATCAAAAACTCCCTCACCCCAAAGCCATTGGCATTGGTATGCCAGGATGTTTAGATCCTGTGACGCAACTCGTGCGTGGGTCCAATACATTGGTGCTCAACTGTCAGCCCTTGAGCAAAGATTTGGAGCAACTTCTGCAATGCAAAGTGCATCTTCAAAATGATGCCAATTGTTTGGCAGTGAGTGAAGCAGTTGATGGCGCTGCTCAGGACTTGCAAGTGGTGTTTGCCGCAATCATCGGCACAGGTTGTGGTGGCGGTTTTGCGATCAATCGCAAAGCATGGGGAGGCAAAAACGCAATTGCAGGTGAATGGGGTCATAACCCCCTACCCTGGCCCAGTGTTGATGAAATCAACGTTGAGCCTTGTTGGTGTGGTCAAGTGAGTTGCCAAGAAACGTGGATCAGTGGAACGGGTTTTGCAAACGATCATTTGCGCATCACAGCGCAAACATTAAAAGCAGAACAAATCATTGACAACATGCGTGCAGGTGATGCGAATGCGCAGTTGAGTTTTAAAAGATACGTGAATCGATTGGCGCGTGCACTGGCTAGTGTGATGAATGTGTTGGATCCCGATTGCATCGTGCTGGGTGGTGGCATGAGCAATGCGGATCAAATTTATGAGTTGCTACCCAATGAGTTGGTGAGGTATACGTTTACAAAACCAATTGCAACGCCTGTGGTGAAGGCATTGCATGGGGACTCTTCGGGGGTGAGAGGCGCGGCTTGGTTGGTGGGCGCAAACAAGGCCTAATGAGCTGGGTCCTGAGAACCACTTGCATCCTGTTTATGTTCAGGACTTAACACAAGACAACTTTCTAACAATTTATACACCATCGTTTATTTGGGATCCGAAAACCCCAACACTACTTGGTGTGATTATTTTCAATGCGGAACTCTCCAAGGCTATGGGATAAAAGCCATTTGTTATAGATGCTAGAAGACTGGCGCTTCTTCCATTGACTGATAATTGGTTTCATAGGCTTGCGCACTTAGATCATGGCATCGTGGCAATTGCGCCCGCAAAGTTCCAAAAGGAAGTTATCCGAGTCGCGTACGCTGCTGCGTCCCGGGCCTCTCATCTGGAACTGCTGGGTCCAAAGGCTCCCAATGCCCACGGCTAGATGTGAATGCGCAGTTGAGTTTTAAAAGATACGTGAATCGATTGGTGCGTGCACTAGCTAGTGAGATGAATTTGTTGGACACTGATTGCATCGTGCTGAGAGGTGGCCTGAACTATGTTAATGAAATCTATGAATTGCTACACACACAGACGCTTACAACCCTTTGATGCATCATCTCAAATATTGAATACAACGAGTTTTAAGCTTCGCATTTGAAATACTCTCGCATGCGGCTTTGTCGTTGTTTACTTTTCCTAGGCACATATTTTTTTGGTCGCTATTGCTGATTTTTTTACAAAAAGAATCTTTGCCCGAATCAACGGCCTCGCAGTAAAGCTTTTTGTCCTTATCGACGATTCCCCCGCATCCTTCATAGTCTTCCTTTTGCTTGTAGCCTTGTTTGTAGGCCTGAGCAAAAGCCAAGGACGTTGAAAACAAAAGGCAAAGAATGAGCAGTTTTTTCATTGGAACCTTGATGACAAATGAACTGATAAAGTCAAACTAAATCTTAACCCTAAAGTGAACATATCAAAAGCATAAAAAGTAAATCCCTCAAAAGTAGAGACCAGGAAAGAGTCAAAAGCACAAATCAGTAATAAAGTATTCATTACGAATGCAAGCCAATGCAAGAATAAAACATGTATATTCTGTATAAATGACAACTATATAAATCCCTCAAACAGTCGCTCAAGAAGTAAATAATGAACTCCAATTTTAAGGACCTCGTCGAACAAGCTTCGACGCAACAAGATGTTTTTTTAAATCTTGTTTCACCCTGTTTAATCATTCTTTCTCAAGCGCAAGAACCCATTCCTGCTCAATTATTAGAGAAACTCACTGAGTCTAAATACCATGATATTGTCACCCATCTCATCAAACTATTGAGAGACTATCTTCAAGTTGACGATACAGGAATTGCAATAAAAAATAATGATTTCAAACAATGGGTTAAAAGCACTGACTCACAGGCTAAAAAATATTTTTTCAACTCATCAATCGTACAAAGATATTCAGATATTCTATGGACAGAATACACCAACTTTTACCAATCAGGAATTCAAAAAAATATACTTGCAGATTTACCCCGACTACTACCCTACTCAACAGTATGGAAGGCGAGCGATCAACACATCCCCCAACTCGCAAAATTTGCAAAATTTTTAAATGAAAATGGGATGGAACATTACTGCAAAAATATTTATTTGCGTTGCGAAGAAATTGCCATCAATCAAGACCCCAACAATCACCTGTTGATTTTTGAATACAAACAACTTCAAGCCAAACAATCCAAAGAAAATGGTGAACGCGCGATTGCATTGGCGCAATACATCAATTGCTTAGACTATATCGAAAGTCATCTCGATCCATTGGATGAATACAGATCCACGGTTCTTAATTCCTTAGGTCAAATTTATCGTGACAGTGGCGAATACTCCAAAGCACAAAGTTGCCTCGAAGATGCGCTATCGATACAAACCCGAAAGTTTGGCACTCAAAATTTGGCAACCGCCACAAGCATGCACAACCTTGCACTGCTGTACAAAGACATTGGCGAGTTGCAAAAAGCCGAGAATCTTTATCGATCAGCCTTAGAGATCAAAGTCAAATTGTTGGGCAATAAACATTACGAGACTGGCGTTACGCTTAACAACTTATCGATTCTTTTGGAATACAAAGGCGAAAACGCGCAAGCTTGCGAATTACAAAAAGAGGCCTTAGCCATATTCCAAGAGACCAAGGGCGAGTTTCATCACGACACGGCCGCCTCTTACTGCAATTTGGCCAACTTGTATCGAATCAGTGGCGATATACAAGAAGCTGAGAAGTTATTTAACAATGCAATACAAATTTATGAAAAGCATTCCAAAACAGAAGATGAGCTCAGCCTAGCACACGCACTCAACGGCTACGCCGTGTTACTTCATAACATGAGCCGTTTTTCTGACGCTGAGATTTTATTTAGAAAATCATTAGAAATTCGAATCAAAAGCCTAGGCGAAAAACATCCGATCATTGCCTTAAGCATGCAAGGATTGGCCTTGCTTTTGTGCGAGCAAGGCAACTATAACGAAGCCAAAAAATTGATGAATGAGTCCCTCAACATTCGCATCAATTCATTGGGCGTCAATCACCCTTATGTGGCTCAGTCCATGTATAGCTCGGCCCATCTCTTTTATGAACTCGGTGACTATGAGATTGCCAAGGAGATGTATCAGAACTCTTTACAAATTAGAAAAAATCAATTGGGTGAAAACCATCCACTCACTGCGCACTCATTGCACGGACTCTCCAATTGCCATTCGGAATTAGGCGACTATAAGCAAGCCGAAAAACTAATGAACCAAGCCGTTGCGATACAAGAAAAAGCACTTGGACTCAATCATCCAGACTTGGCTTCTAGCCTTAATAATTTAGCCAATCTTTACACCATTCAAGGTCTGTACCAAAAGGCTAAGCCTGTATACGAGAGAGCCATGGAAATCAAGGGCGCAGTTTATGGTTATGACAACCGAAGCTCTGCTGGCACCATGACCAATTTGGCTGGATTACTTAGAAACACAGGCGACTTCAAAGAATCTGAAAAATTATTTAACGAATCGATTGCCATTTACGAAGCAGAATTACCGCTTGACCACTTACACAAAGCACATGCGTATCACGGCTATGCTGAATTACACAATGAGATTGGCGAACTCGTCACGGCAAAAGAATTTCATGATAGATCGATGGTAATTCGTGAAAAAATTCTGGGCGATGAACACCCACACACGGCACACTCTATGCACGGTCTTGCTGTTGTGTTGCACGAATTGGGTGATCATAAAGAGTCCGAAAAATTACACGATCAAGCTTTTAATATTCGCTCGAATAAATTTGGGCAAGCTCATCCCCAAACAGCGCAATCGATGCACGGGATGGCGATTTTGTCTCACGACAAAGGAAACTTTGATCAAGCGCATCAGCTGCACAGCCAAGCCTTGAGTATTCGACAGTCAATTTATGGCGATGATCATCCGCACACTGCGCATTCATTGCAGGGCATGGCTTCTGTTTTACACGACAAGGGTGAACATCAAGAGTCACATGATTTTCACGACCGCGCTTTTTATGTGAGAGAAAAAGTATTGGGTAATGCCCACCCCCACACTGCACATACATTAAGCAGCTGGGGCGCATTAATGATTGATACCGGCGACTTTGAAACAGCCGATCGCCACCTTCACGACGCGTTGCATATTCGACGCAAAATTTTTGGCGATGATCACTTGCATACTGCTACCTCTTTGCATCACATTGGCATGTTGATGCATGAAATCGGTGAGTATGACGCTGCAGAAAAGCACCATCAGCATTCACTTAAAGTAAGAAAAGCCAAGCTGGGTGATAACCATCCCGTGATTGCACACTCTTTGCACCATTTGGCTCTTTTGCATCACAGCAAAGGCAACCATGATGACGCGCTAAAACTCCATCAAAATGCACTTGCCATACGAATGGGAGTTTATGATGTCGATCACCACCTGATCGCCCACTCCCACCACGGATTAGGACTTACCAAACATGCGATGGGCTTGCACGATTCTGCCCATGAACACTTTGATACTGCAATTCGCATCAAAATCAATTCACTCGGCAAAGATCATCCCCATGTAGCCCGATCCTATAACGCTTTGGCAGAACTCAAGCATCACCAAGGCGATTATGACGAGTCACACAACCTACATGAAAAAGCGCTTGATATCCGACGCAAAAAATTAGGCGACGATCACCACTTAACTGCACACTCGATGCACGGTCTCGCACATATCAAGCACATCATGGGAGACCAGCTCAATGCACAAGAAATCATGCACAAGGTCCTTGATATGCGAATGAAATTGTTTGGCAATAACCATGACCTGACTTTGCATTCGTTTGATATTTTTAAAGCAATCAATCAAAAACTGGGTCACACCCAGCATGACGACCACATTTTGCACAGCGTACAAAGAGTAGCTCCTAAACCTAAGCAAAGTTCTGAGGGTCTGTTTTCTAAATTAAAAAATATCTTCAGACCGAACGCTTAAATCATGACTTAAAGGGCTTTGAAGTTATCTTCAAAGCCTTCGGTACCAAAATAGGTTTCGGAGTCCATTCCGATGGGCGGAAACGCCCATTGCGGCTTCAAAATAAACTGTTTAACGCTTTGTAAATCGCGTACCAATGTGTCGGGTGCCTGAAACCATATTTGTCGTGTTCCAGGCGTGTTAACAGCCCCCGCCTTCTCCCATTCAGTAATCGGTGAGAGTCGATAAATTTTAGAATTGACTTCGATGACTAAATCTAATTTGGTGCTGAAACTGCTGAGCCAGTCCGATGTGGTCTCATCGCGCGGGTCGGGCTTGGCAATCAACAAGGTGCGCAGTTGGCCATTGATTTGCGCAAATGCAATCGTAAGGAATGCATTGCGAGAGATTTGTTTGCGTGAGGCATAAGCCAATCTCTTGCCACCCGAAGTGGCTTCTAGTCTCCAGCGAGAAAAGGCTACGGGCGCATAACCGTTTTCAACGTTCCATGTTTTGCGCAAATTTTCTGTGATCAAGGTCATCTTGCCCGGCTCGGTAAGGAGCGCTTGATCGAGCAGTTGCCGATTGATACCCATGGCATCCAAATAACGAGCAAGCATCGCTGACATTTTTTGTGCTTGAATGGCGTCGAGCTTGTTTTCTTCGTTTCTAAATTGATGCACGCCAAATTGTGCAACTGAATCGACTCGTCGCATCATGCCACCCAAAAAGGTATATGCGCAAGAAGAAAAACATTTGCCGATTGATGAAGGCAGATTGGATACAGGAGCTTTCGGGTCGACCACCTTGGGCACCAGATGCTGCAGCTTGTCAGAAGAAACCAAGAGTGTGTGAAAGTCTCTGGCGCGTATGGATTGACCCAATCGCAAACCACCGATGAGGTCACCCCCTAGGCTATTAAGAATCACAATCGTGCCAGGTGGTAAACCTTTGACCGCATCGGCAAACGTGTTTTCGGTTAGTTTTTCAATTCGGCCGTGACCAAAAATAAGCGCGCCGTCTCCAAGTTCGGCGGGCACTTGAATGCAAGACCCCTGCTGTGAAGTCGCATTGCATCGCTCAACCTGCTTAAACGACATGGATGCTTCAACTTGATTGGCCAAGCATGCCATGCTTGCAAATAAGCCAACCCATAAAACCAAACACTTCAGCAAATATATTTTCATAGCAACGATTTTAAATCAACGTTCTCTGAATGCATTATCTTTGACGGCAACCAATGGTTTGAGCAAATAAGTTAAAACACTCTTGTTACCCGTTGTGATATCCACCTGGGCCTGCATACCTGGAATGATGGGCAGATTTTTTTCTAATGACTTGATGGCAGAAGTTGAAGTTTCAACGCGCGCTAGGTAATAGTAAACCGTTTGTCCACGCTCTTCTTTGGATATGGCATCAGCAGAGATTTGTGTAATCGTGCCCTGCAAAGATCCAAAAATTGAATAGTCGTATGCAGAAATTTTGACGTTTGCCTCTTGCCCCACACGCACAAAACCAATGTCTTGCGGTCTGATTTGCGCCTCAACCACCAACACATCGTCAAAAGGCACAATTTCAACAACAGGCTCACCAGGTCGAATCACACCACCCACGGTGTTGACCATGATGCGGTTAACAACGCCCTTGAGAGGAGCGCGCACAAAGGTTCGATTGACTTTGTCCGCAAAGGCGGGCAAGGTCTCTTTAAGAGGATTGAGTTCAATCACCGTCTTTGACAACTCACTTGATGCATCGCTCTTGAATTGACGACGCATCGATTCAGTCTTGTTTTTTGCATCGTCCACGCGAGACTGCGTGCGAATCAATTCAAGCTTGGGCTCCAAGCCTCGATCGACCATTTTTTTAATGATCTCCAATTCGTCAGATGCATTTTTGTAAGTGCTCTCAAGTACAGACAGATCGGCGCGCAAGCGCATCGCACGGTTTTTGTACTCGCTCAACTCATTAGCAACCGATGAGGGCGCCATCTTGGTAAATTCAGGTGTGAAGACCAAAGCCTTGTCATAAACCTCGGCCTCTAAGCGAGCTCTTTTGGCCATGAGCGATAAAGCTTGTTGATTGCGACTGGCGTAATCCGATGTGAATTGTGCTGACACCAAATTAATGACGATGTCATCTTTTTCAACCAAGTCGCCTTGTTTGACATTGATACTCTGAACAATGCCGCCTTCCATGTTTTGCACAATTTGCATCTTTGAAGAAGGTACAACTCTTCCCTCAGCATGCGTGATTTCATCAACAGCTGAATAAGCAGCCCAAACAACCAAAAGAATCACCACCAACACAATGCTGTTGAGCAAAAAGAAGGACGTCTTCATCGTGCTGCCCAACTTCACTTGCGCAAAACCAGATCCTGATTTTTTAGATAACTTGGCGAGGCCAGAACCTTTGTTATTTAACATCATGCCACCCGATTGCTTAAATTACTTTGTGGCGGCGTCATCGGATTGATAGGCCTGGGTGCTGTGGGTGCAGGTTGGGCCTGCGCTTGTTCATTGGCTTTAAGGAAATCAGACTTAGGCCCTTGAGCAACCAACTTGCCTGCATCAATCACAAGAACGCGCGTGGCCAAATCAATAATAGACGTACGGTGAGTGATGACAAAAATAGTTTGATTGAGCAACTTGGTTTTGAAATTATCAATCAATGTTTTTTCTTTGACCATGTCCATCGCACTGGTTGGCTCGTCCATGATCAAGATGGGCGGCTTACCCACCAAAGCTCGTGCAATATTGATGGTTTGTTTTTGACCACCCGAGAGGCCTTCGCCTTTTTCTTTGAGCTTAAATCCATAGCCTTCAGGATGCACAGAGATAAATTCATGCACGCCACCAAGCTCCGAGGCTTCTAATATTTCTTCATCGGTGGGGTTGAACGCACCCACTGCAATATTTTGTTTCACAGTGCCTGAGAACAACCAACTCTCTTGCATCACAACGCCCATGTTTCTGCGCAAATCTGCAGGGTCAATTTGCCGTGTGTCAACACCGTCTATCAAGATGGCGCCTGTGTCGGGCTTGTATAAACCCACTAAGAGTTTTGCAATCGTTGTTTTGCCAGAGCCCACCTTGCCAACTAAAGCCACGCTCTCACCAGCTTCAATCTTAAAGGAGATGTTTTGCAATCCGCCTTGCGTTTGACCCGGATAATTAAAGCTCACGTCTCTAAACTCAATGGCTCCCTGCCATTGCGGTCTATTGATATATGCCGCTTGTTCGCGATGCTCGCGCGGCTGCATCATCAATTTGGAGAGTGAGCGATAACTGGCAATGGCTTGATTAAGACGCGTGAGCAATTGCGAGAGTTGCGCCATCGGCGCAATAGCACGACCAGCCAGCATCGAGCAAGCAACAATAGCACCTGAACCGATTGAGCCCGATTGCGTTAAATAAACGCCCATGGTGACCGTACCCACCCAAACAAATTGATTGGCCAAGTTAGACATGTTGGATGCAAACTGCGCCAAGAGTCTTGTTTTAAGACCAATGGTGGATTGATGTGCAATCACATCTTGCCAACGTTTACGCATCATCGAGCCTGCACCAATCGCCTTGATGGTCTCAATACCTTGCAGTGTTTCAATGGCCACCGATTGCTTGGTTTGACCATCTTCATAACTGGTTTGCGTGAGTTTGCGAATACTGGGTTGCACAGCAAGAGTCGCACCAATAATCACTGGTATCGCCAACAAAGGAACATAAACCAATGGACCACCCACAGACCAAATCACAAAAATAAACAGGATAGCAAAAGGAATATCAATCAATGTTGTTAGAGTGGCCGAGGTCATGAAATCACGCAAAGACTCAAATTCACGCAGTTGATTGGCCACAGAACCAATCGGCTCAGTCCGTGCGGACAACTCCATATCAATGATTTGCTCAAATAAAGTATCGGCAATCACAATATCGGCTTGCGCACCTGCCACATCCAAAAAATACGCACGGATGGTTCGAATCACAAAGTCACTGACAAAAATAATGAATACACCAACCAACAATGCAATCAAGGTTTCCATCGCGCTATTGGGCATGACGCGGTCATACACAATCATTGAAAAGCCAGACGTTGCCAAAGCAAATATATTGGTGAGAAACGCTGCAATGCTCACTTGAAAATAAACAAATTTTGATTGCCAAAGCGGTCCAAAGAACCAATGACCAAATCGACCTTGGTGGGTCTTTGAATCGGTCACCATCTTGATGGGTGAAGAAATGTGAATGGCCTGTCCCGAATAATTGGAAGACAGCAAACGCAAGTCCAAATCAACCACCCGCTCCGATCGTCTCGGGGCTAGTTGAAGCGGCCCATGATCTTCGGTTTTGGGAGAAGTTGCGACGATACTGCCCTCATCCATGATCAGGAAGGCGGGCGTATGCAAAGAATCTAAATCAGACAGTGATGTATTTTTTGCTGCACAACGAAAACCAAAACTCTCTAAAGCTTCAACGGCCTCTTCCATACTCCAAGGGCCTGGCAAACGAGCCACGCTTGCACGCAAAGCAGCAGCAGACATGGGCCTGCCCAACTGCTCAAGCAACCAGATCAAACAAATTTCAATCGGGTCTTTGGGTGCAAACTTATTTCTTTCGCTCGCCTGTGTGATGTCGATTCCCATCAATTAGTCCTTAATGCTGATGGGTGCATCGGCCAGTTGAAATACTTTGTTGAGCTCAGAGGTGAGGTGAAGTAAACGATAACGCGCTAGGTTGCGCTCTGCGTTAGTATCAATCAAATCGCGCCCTGCTTGATACAAACTTTCTTGCGCTGTGATCAAGTCAAGCAAGTTGCCCTTGTTAAATGCAAACTGCTCGCGCACTGCGCGCAAAGATGCAATGGCTGAGCGAACCGAAACGGTGCGGGTTTTAACAATCTCTTCATAGTTAATCACATCTGACTGACCTTGCGTGAGAAACTTTTCGTACTGACGCATGCCCGATTGAAATTCTTGCTCAGATTGTTGCGCTTTAAGTTTGGCGTCTTCTTTGCGAGCCGTATCTGCACCACCTGTATACAGGGGATAATTGAGTTGCAAGACCACAGATGAGCTGGTGCTTGCAGGATAAGGTGTAGAGGTAAAATTGCCAGCAGAGTTGGCTGAATACACCAAGTTAAAACTTGGGAACATTTTGGCCATTGCATTTTTGGCCTCTTGCGCGGACGCATCTTTTAAGCGTGCCAGCTGAAGCAGTCCGGGATAAGTAGCAGCCAATTCCTCTGCGGATTTATTCAAGCCTTCAATTACAAATTCATGATCAGGGCCCAAAACAATTCCTGTGGGCTTAGAAGCAAACAATTCTTGATAGGCTGCTTCTGCAGAATTAACGCGCGAACTCATCATAGCAATGTTAGACAAGGCTTCGGCATAACGAGACTCAGCACGAATCACGTCGGGTTTGGTACCACCACCCAAGGCATTGCGCTCACGCACAAGTTTGACCAACTCAAACCTAGCGGCAGCATTTTCTTTGGCCAACTGATACAAATCACGTGCGCGCTCGAGTTCAATGAATGCATTGACTGTTTTTAAAGCTTGCTCAGATTTTTTGGAGTTCATCAGCTCTTGCGCGGCCTTCATGCGCGCTTCACCTGCACGCAAACCAAACATTCCCGCACCAAAGTCAAACACCAATTGGCTAACCGTGATACCAAAATTGCCACCATCACGGCGGCCATCAGCAGGGCTTTGAATACCTGTGTATGGATCGCGCCCAACGCGTCTTCTGCCTGTATCCGATGTGCCCGTTACTTGTGGGAGCAAATTGGCCAAGGCCAATGATCTACCTGTTTGTGATTGGCCGTACATGTTGGACACAATGGCCACATCGGGGCTGCTGTCTAAGGCTTCCTTGACGCGCAAACGGAACTCATCAAACGGCATGGACTTGGCCATTTTTTTGGAGCTGGGGAGTTGCTTGAACACGTTGCCAATGAGGTTTTCACCCAACTGTGCAATTTGTGGAGGCAAATCGCCAGACAAAGGCATGGTGGTCCAGTTGCCTTCGTCTTGGTTTGCATTTGTTGTGTTGTTAGCAACTGATATTTGTGCGTTTGGAGTTGCTACAGGGGCCGTTGATTGCGTTACTGGTGTTTGAGTAGTTGTCGATTTAGTTGCTTGCGCTGTTAAAGCAGGTCGTGCAACTGTAGGTTGAGTTTTGAGTTGACTTACCAAATCTTGTAAACGCTCAACTGCCACATCAGGTGCTTTAGCAACATCAATTTCAGTTTTTGTTTCTGCCTTTACTTCTTCTTTTACTTCTTCTTTTACTTGCGACTTGGCACCGGCATTGAAAGTCTCAGCTTTGATTTGATCAACTCGAGCTTTAAGCTCATTGGCGGCAACCAAAGAGCTCGCTTGAGGTCTTGCAACAGGTTCACTTCGACGTGATGAAAGCGCAACAAAAGGCGCAGACAACACGTCTGAGCCATTGAGTTTTAATTGCGCATTTGCATTTTGCTGTGGCGTTGCTTTTTCTTCCAACAAGAGATTTGCAGAGTCGAGCTTTGCAACTTGCAACTGTGTATCTAACAATTGAATAGGAGAAAGCTGCGCTTGAATATCTGCTGGACTGCCCGACATCGACAAAGATGTCACGCTGGGTTCAATAGATCTTTCCAGCTGAGCAGACTTTACATCAACAAACCCACCGGCTTTGATCTGCGCTTGATTATTGGCTTCCCATGCAGCAACACGCTCATTGAGCGTGTCAAGAGCCATGGGCTTTGGTGCATCAACAAGCGTCGACGTACTCGCCAAGCCAATGGGCTTGACTTGCATTTGTAACTCTTGGTTGCTACTGATGGCGTTAATTGATTGGGGCTGAAGCACGACGACAGAGTGCTCAACGGATGAAATTTTTCCATTAGGTTGAGCCAGCTTCGTTTGTGTAGCACTTGTTACAACTTGTGAATTCAAATCGGAGATGGACGCAATCATTGGAGCCGAACGGTGCTGTGACTCAACGATGTTGGCAGGTAATTTTGCAACTGATAAATTCAAATCCTTTGAATTGTTTTTTGCAAAACTAAGGGGCGCTTGCTTTGCAATATCGCTTCTGACACCCTTGCTAAGCGGAACAATAGCCACTAAATCAACTTTAGATTGTGATGTTGATTGCTCGAGCGCAGTATTTTTAAATACTGGTGAAGCGAAATTAGCCAATTTTTCACTGGCAAGTTTTAGATCTAAATTTAAACGCGCAACGCCTTGGGTCAAATCTTTGGCAGTGTATGGAGCAGTTGAAAAATAGATTACTTCAGATGCACTCACTGCGGGCGCATTACCAATAACTGGACTTGTTAAGTCTAGTTTGTTAGTGTTTTGATCTGTGCTCGCTTTGTCAATTGACTTGTCGCTTAACAACTGATTGGATATTTGCTGAAGGCTTGCGCTATCAAACAAATCCGATTTGAGTTGTGCAGCCAAATTAGCCAAGTCGGTGGCCAATCGTTTGGCAAAGGGTCCAAGTCCTGACGGGCGAGGTTGTGCCGCATTGGATCCGGTGATGTTGATGTCTGTTATTAACAAACGTGGCTTGATGGTGGGTACACCAAACCCTACTGTTGGCTCTAATTGATATTGTCTTTGCGAGTCTTGTTTTGCAAAGTTTTGTGTCTCAACCGTTGCGAATGCTTCATTGCTTTGCTGAACTGCGACAGACTGCAACTCTATCGTTTTGGCAACCGGTGTTAAATCACTCGGCGCTTGCTTGTTGCCACCAATAGCACCGATGTTTTGTGTAAACAGTTGTGTTTGTGGAAGTTGCTGTTCGTAATAACTATTGTCAAAAGAGTTTTGCTTGGCTTGGAGTTGAGTAGTAAAGGCAGTGGGGGGTGCGGGATTGATTTGCGCTGTAACAGCTGGAAACGTGCGTGGAGTATTTTTTTCAACCAAGTCGGGTTTATTCGCTGGTAAATCTTTGATTGTTAATTCAATCTCTTGAAGATCTTTTTGCGGCGCGCTACCCAAAGTATCATCATCACGTTGATGAAAAAATGGTCGTGTTTTATCTGACGAGGTGAGCGTGTTGAATAAGACGGGCACGGCAAATGCCACAATCGCCACAATCACCACAAATATAAGATTTAAAAACATAATTAGATTACTCCCCACTCGTATTGATTCGTCAATTGTAGGGTTATCTTTACATTTTTGAGTGCAATTGGTTAGAACTCAAACTTAAAGTGTTGGTTTAAGTGGCTTGGGGTGAATTAAAAAGTATTAACGAGCTGATTCGTTGACTGGTGTGTTTGGCCGTCGAGGGCTTGCCGACTCAAGCCCGAAATAAACCTCAGGCTGCTTTTAAATGCATATCAATGTGCGCCCAAGCGTATGGGCACACCGCTCCTGCGCTACCAGTACGCTCAAGCAAGCCGATTTGAGCCAATATGACAATGTCAGCGTGCACGTGCTTAACTATGTTTAGCAAAGGTTCACCAACACTCAAATAGCTCGCGCCAAGCCTTGAACAGACAAGGACTTGGCTCAAGAGGGAGATTAAATTTTTAAAGAACAGCGTGCCTTGGACTTAATTTTAAAGAACAAGGTTTTAATTAAGTTGTTGATTTAACTTGTGTTTCTGGCATTTCGTTTTTTCTATCAACGCTTTTTGAGCCCCCATCTGAGGGTGTCCGAATTTTTGTGTAAACGGAGTTAAGGGTCATTGATGAGGGACCCGGTCCTCAAACTCAATACTAAACCGATTCAGCGCAGCCTTCCAGTCCCGAATTGGCATGTTCCATTTCTGGCT
>Ga0214919_10007282_pt1 | contig 14971 bp, 12 predicted proteins | sample LL1503_MetaG_FD_177994 | JGI IMG/M metagenome (GOLD analysis project Ga0214919, IMG submission 177994) | Freshwater microbial communities from Lake Lanier, Atlanta, Georgia, United States - LL-1503 | ecosystem: Environmental > Aquatic > Freshwater > Lake | place: USA: Georgia | collected... | reverse complement strand
AAATTATAATTTTAACTTTAACATAAAATATCCAAAAAATAACTAAACTTTTTTTTTATAATAATATAATTTACTTAATATTATTAATACAATAAAAAAATCAATTATATTATTTGCATTAAACTCATTATTAAAAATTGGTTCTCTAATTGCTTTATATTGCAACCAATGAATGAACTTTTTCTCTCCCCGTATATGAATAATATTTGTATAATAATTTATGAATTCAAATATTGTAGACTTCAAATACAAAGTATAACCACTTAAGTTGTATTCTACAATACGACATACACTAGTTTTTTCATCTGTGTAAAATAGGTTCTCTTTTACTCTATAATAATTATAATTAATATAATTATAATGTATTATATCGATAGGACCATATATTTTACATTTTAATGTTTTCTTAATTCCTTTTTCTGATATTAAATAAGCGGCGACGCTTTGTGAATTATGATGTGTGCTATAAGTATCTATTGTTGGCATAATACCATCACTATGAAGTAGAATAATTTCCCAATCTTTATCTAAAATTATTATATCGCGCAATATACTATTTAATTTCTCGTAAAACTCCTCTTTTTCATACAAAGGAAAAACGTCATCTTCCATTATTAAAAAATAGTTTGGATTGTCTGCATTTTTCTTTATATAGTTTTTATATATAGACTTACAACACATTATATGACTTAACGCAGCTCCAATAACTGTTTTTGGTGTAAAGTTCAAAGCAAAGTTAGATATATTTTTTTTATATTTACTTTTTAAATGTTCGTTTTTTAAAGCATTTACTCCAATAAATCTCTTACTAATAATGCCTAATTTTGATAAAGAATGTGAGTGTTTGTCATAGTTAAATTTATAATCATCTAAATTTATTGTAAATGATTTTAAATTTGAATAATCATATTTTATTAAATAATTAGGATTATTATAGTTAGTCATAAATTAATACTATTTACTTATTTATATAATTTATAATAGAATTTATAACTTATTATTTTTATATAATTTATAATATAATTTGTAACTTATTATTTTTATATAATTTATAATTTATAATTTATATGAAAATTAGTTTAAATATCTAAACTTACTATATTTCTATCGCTCTTTTGCCTACGTTTTGATTTTGTTGGTATTTTTGCATTTGTTAAGTCTTTTAAATCATCAATACTAATTGTGCTCATTTCGTTATAATTAGTATCATTCTCGGGTTGCTTGCTCTTTAGTCCATTTAGCAATGAAGCAATACTTTGATTTTGTGATGTTACAGAAGTTGGTCCTCTCATTTCGGGGCGTGTAATTCTCTCTTCTTCATATGGATTGGATTCATTTTTTGTTATTTCAATTCCACGCGCCGACGTAATATCGGGACGATTTACTATATTTGGCATGCGTTGACTGCGTTCTGGTAGTTTAGTTTCAACAGACATTGGAGGTGGGCCAGAGTTTACATTTGGTGGCATTGTGCTTCCAAATCCAGGAGTATATCCATTATTATTATTTGATTGTCCATTCTTTCCGGCAAAAAGTCCATTCATAAAACCACCAAATCCGGGATTTGTTTGTCCCATTGTATTAACGGCTGCTTGTGTAAATTGTTTCATTAATTCTGGATTTTGTCTCATAATATCATCCATTCCTGGCATAGAAGATTTAAATAATGTGTTTGACATATGAACCATCATAGCTGAACCACCTAATTGAAATAATAATTTTAATTCTGGTGACATTTTTGCCTTTGATTTATATTTTTCATGTAATTCAGCAAAAATATCATCATAGTCCTCAATATTTTCATTTATTTGTTCTCCCCAACCATCTAATTTAATATCAAACGGATCAAACTTGCTATTTAAAAATTCTAACCCCGTTATACAGGCCATCATCATTTTGCCTTGAAACTTAATAGCATTTGACTTTTCTTTTTCAGCAATAATTGTTTCATATTCGCCAATCATTTCATCCAAATTAGAATCCATATTATAACGTTTGCTTAACGTTATGCCTTTCTTTTCTAAGTCATCTAACTTGCGCATATATTTGAATTTTTCACGTAATTCTTCTTCTTTGCTTAGTTGTGCTTTTTGTTGGACTTTTTCTAAATTTATTGGAATATTGTTAAATTTGCCAAATCCATCCCATGTTTGTGTTTCATTCATATTAGCAGTTGATTTTCCTAAATTATGTGTTTCTGAATCATTAGATTCATTATTTTTTGTAATAGGTTTAATATTTTCACCATCTACTTTATTTGAACCAAATAAATCGCCAAATATTGATTTTTTTGTTGATATGCCTTGATTATATTTTATTTCTTTTTTACTATCATTATCTTGATATTGCACTTTTTCTGGCTCATTTGTTTCGTTACTGCTATTATTAGTATTATTAGTAGTAGTGTTTGTTAAATTATTTAATTCACTTTCTAAATTTGTAATATCTTCAATATCAATTGATGAGTTTGATTTCTTTTCATTTTTGTTTTTTACATTCATTAATAATTCAATACCACCGCCAAAATTTGTTGTTGGTTTGCTTTTAATTATATCGTCGGCACTATCAAATGTGTCATTAACTTTAAATTCTGGTATGCTAAAGCTATCAATATTTATAATCTCTGGATCAATTTCAAAAATTTCCATTGCTCCTATTATGATTTAAATAGAAGTTTAATTTTTAAATACTCCGCAAACATTATTAATATATTTATTATTAATTTATTTATTATTTATTATTTTTATTAATATAATAATAAGCTTGTAAAAAACAATCTGCTAAATCATCTTTTTTTTTATGATTACTAAAAAAAACAATTTCATTGCTCATATTATATTTTTGCAATACTTCTTTTGTATAATAAATACTTAATTTTTTTCTATTAGCATAAGTAATTTTATTATTGTTTTCATTATTGTTTTCATTATTGTTTTCATTATTGTTTTCATTATTGTTTTCATTATTGTTTTCATTATTTTTTTCATTATTTTTTTCATTATTTTTAGTCTTTGAAAATAATTTCAATTTATTAATTGCCGAAATAAAATATATATTATAATTATTAGAATTTATAAAATATTGGGTTATCATACCCTGAATGGTTTTCATTCGATTTGCTATAGGACTAATTTGATTTTCTAATATTATTTTGTCTAATTCTAATATGTTATAATCTTTAAATAACTTATTTAACTCGTTTTTAATAGCAATTCCAATATGTACTAAATTTATTGAGTTAGCACTAACGTTTGCAACTTCTTGTAAACAATGACTGTTTAAATGTTGTTCTAATAAAACTATTAGACTTGGTTTTTTTATAGATTTATCAATAACAATATTATATTCTTGCGCATATAATATAAGTTTTTTTAGTGACTGTTTATGTAAAGTATTAATATTACACAATGGAATGCTATAATTTGTTTTTTTTGCATGCATTTTACAATAATAACTATTATTTTTAAAATAAATTGGTTTTTTTTTACATGCAAGTTCACTACAATTATTGTTTTTTTCGCATAAATTTATAACATCCCACTTTATTATTTTAAAATCAATATTATTACTATTATCAGTTATAGTTGTTTTAGTATTTTTATCAAGTATATTAGTCATATTAGTTTTAGTATTTGTTTCAATTAATATAATTGCTAAATTCTTAATACCAATATCTATACTTAACAGTTTCATAACTATATAATACTTATTTAATTAACTATTATATAGTTCTTAATATAAATTATGTAATAATTGTTTAAGAGTTTAGCGTAACGCAGCTATGCATATTGAATAATATATTCTTGCAAAGTAGTAAACAATCATATTACTTATAAAAGATCCAAAAAGTGCTACCATTGCATATGTTGAATTTTTTATAAAAAAACCTATTACAAAAGCAATTAGAGCAATGGCTGCAGATGCTAAACTAAATAATCCTAAAATATAAAATAACAAACAATGATCGCGATTAAGCGGGGCCATCAAACTATCAAAAAAATTCATTTTATTATATTAATAGAATATAATAAAATATTAAAAAATATTAAAAAATATTAAAATACTAAAATATTAAAAAATATTAAAATACTAAAATACTAAAATATTAAAATATTAAAATACTAAAATACTAAAATATTAAAATACTAAAAATAGGGTAATTACACTACACTATTTGACTTCGCTCATAATGTACTTAGTTACGTGTTTTTGCGCATCCAATTGTTGTTGCGTTAAATATAGATTCTTTAAATTACTAGTTTCATAACCATAGGGTTGATCTTGTGATAAAATTGATTGAAAAATATATGGTGTTTTACTATTTATAGTACTATTATTATAATAATAAGGACACACTGTACATTCATTACATGCAATTAGTTGATTATTTTTTATTATTGCATCACCATTTGTTTGCAAATATTTTCTATAATCATTATTTGTTCTTATATTATTTCTATGTTTTAAAACATTATCATTTAAAACCGACGAATTATAATCGCTAAATAATCTTGAATCATCCATTAATGGTGGATAATTAAAATGAATATTATTAGAACCACTATAACAAGTTCCCCAACTCATAGTATTAATATAGTATTAATAAATAATATAAATATTTAGAACATTATTATTTATTAATACTTTTAATAACATTATTTCTAAACTTCTAAATATTATAATTAAATACTTAGAAAAATGCTATAAATAATTTTTTTAATTATCAAAATAGATCTTTATTTATTGCACCCGGCAGTCCATGACCAAATAAAATCATATAAATTAAAATTAATGCCGCCAATAATATACTTCTATTTTCTGCAACAATTGGTCGTTGTTTAAGTCCAAATAACATAATTACATATAAAATTAATCCAATTATTAGTGAATGAAAAAACATCATTTTTCCGCTTTCCATTTTATATTATTATATAGAATAATAATAATATAAAATTAAAATAAAATTAGAATAAAATTATGCATGTAATAATTTAACTAAATCATTTTTTTTCATTTTTTGTGCTGACTCATTCTCTAACAAATTTTTTGTTACAGCAAGTGTTCTTAAATCATCTATTCTCATTTTGCTATAATTTCTTTTTTCTACTTTTTGTGTAGTTTCAAAATTATTTTCTAAAGTAATTACTTTTGAACTTTTTTCTAAATCTTCATCTAAATTTGTTAAATTTATTGGCATATTTTTAATAAATATGTCATCATCAGTATTTAAATAATTAAAACTAGCCAGTTCAGTTACTTCTAATGGGTGTTTGTTATTTTCATTTGGGTTATCAATAGTTTCATAAAATTCGTTATTTACCGTTAAAGATTCACTAATATTAATAATTTTAGGGATAGTTGTTTTATCTTCATCTTCATCCTCATCCTCATCATCTTCATCATCATCGTCTTCATCATCATCTTCTTCATCTTCTTCTTCTTCATCTTCATCTTCATCGTCCTCATCATCTTCATCTTCATTTTCATCATCTGAAACCGCTATTTTCTTTTCGCTATTTATTTTTTTAATTACTTCTTCATCATTATTGCAAGTTTCATAATTGCAAGTTCCTGAATTATTTAATAAACATAAACTGCTCATTTGAATATTGTAATTTGCTATAAAATTTTGTAATATTTTACCGTGTTCTATTATACTTCTTTCTAATAAATTAAGTCTGCGATAGCAATATAACATTACTGACCCTCCTATTAATAATAATAATCCTAATGTTAACAAAAATCCCGAATCAATAAATTTAAATAAATGTAACATTTATATTATTATTAAATTATATTATTTTAAGTATTGTTTAACGAATTAATATAAATATTATTAATTTATTACATTAATTTATTACATTAATTTATTACATTAATTTATTACATTAATTTATTACATTAATTTATTACATTAATTCATTGCATTTATTATATTTTCTGGAAAAAATAAATCTTTAAGCACTTTTTGTGCTCCTTTTACTTTTGAAATCCCTTTTTTCATTTTATATGTGTATATAAAATCATTATTTTTTTTAATAACGTTCATACAATAGCAGTTATTTTGTTTATTTAATTTTTTACATAATTTTGTATAATGTGTTGTTAAAATATAATCTACATTGCTAAACTTATTTAAATATGTTAAATAACTAAATGAAGAACTTAACGCCTCGACCGGATTAGTTCCACTATAAAGTTCATCAAATACACAAAAATGAGATTGTTCTTTATTAATTTCAACGTTATCTAATATATTTTTGCACTGTCTGGCCTCTGCTTGATATAAACTATCACGACCACCAGTGTCAGGAATATTTATATAACAATGTATATAGTCATATAATTTTACTTGTGCATTATCAAAAAAACCACATCCTAACTGTTGACATAATATTATATTAAATAAACTTGATTTTAATATAGTTGTTTTACCTGAAGCATTTGGACCTGTAAGTATTAAATTTTTATCCATACAATAAGAATTTTTAACTATTATGCTTTCACTTGCATCATAATTCGACTTAGTAGAGTTAATTTTATTTAAATTTGCATAATATGCGTTTGTAAATGATGTTGGTTTATTATTATTGTCATTGTAAGAGCAATAATTTATTATATTTTTACTTACATATTCTTGTAACTTTTCAATATTTTTAATATATCCATTAAATCCATATGAAAAAAATAAACTTTGGATAAAACTTTTATTTTTATTTAAATAATAAAAACATTTCATTAATTGTCCTAATTCGGTAAGTTTATAAATAGATAATTTATAGGGATGTAAATAGGCTAATTCATTATAATAATCACTAAAAATTGTAATATTTTTTCTTATTTCATTATTAAATAATTTATAAGTTGTCAAATTTTGCGAATAATTTAAAAAATTATTATATTTACTTAATGCACTACCTATATAGTCTTTTAGATCTAGCAATGTATTATTAATATATTTAATATTTTTAAAATATTTTATACAACCTGTAAAATTCAAATACATCTGAAAAATATAGAATCCAAAACTAAATAACAAATATAGTTTATTACTTAATGTTGTTTCGCTAAATGAACTAAATAATTGTCCTATAATATGATTTGCAAAAACCTTCTTTAAGTGTTCAAAATACAATTCAAATGTTATATTATAACCTTGAAGTTTTATTATGAAAAAAGGCAATAACATAAATATTATTGGGATTAGTAAAGAAAATACTGGTGTTGAGAGATTATATATACTTAAACATTGTAATAGTATGCTATTATTATTATATTTATCTAATAATGGAATATCAATATATTGATAATTATTAACAAAACCATTATCATAAATAATTGATTTACAAGTATTATACAATTTTTCTTCTTTTATAGTTTCATTATTATTAGTACTATTATTAGTATTATTACTAATAGTATCACAATTTGTATCATCATCACCAGTAATAGCAAATGTAACTTTTTTTACTGACTTATAATTTTTTAATAACTCTTGACTTTCTAGCAAAAATTCTTTATTATTTGTATAATAATTAGACCACCTATTTATAATATTTATTTCAAATATATTTGTTGGATCAAAAACATGATAATATAAATTATACACATTTGTCGAGTTTGCAGATTTTTCTTTAGTAAGTTTATTTATATTTTCATCTTCTTTTGTTATTTTCAATTCTAAATCAGTTATAATATTATTATTTAAAAGTTTTTTTGATGTGTCTTCTAAATATTCAATTGGTAACTTAAAACAATCATTGTAATCAGCGCTATTAATTTTTTGGGGTTCATCATAAAAACTTAAAACAGTTGTCAATATATTCATGGTCTTTATTAATATTAGTATTAGACTTTATATATATTAATAAAACGAAAATAATTAAAAGAATAAATATAATAGTACTATATTATTTATTAATAATGATTATTTATACAACTTCATTTATCAATAATTATTATCAATCATTAGAAAATAAAACACTAGATAGCTCATTATTAGATTGTTTAAATACTATTTTGAATACTATCAATAATGATATTTCATTAAACATTATTGAAAATGATAATGATTTAAGATTCAAAAAAATTAAACCAAAAACAAAATCAAATGACAATTATTATCGTCATTCAAATGTTAGTTATAACAATAATAATAATAACAATAAGAGTTCTCTCAAAAAAAAAGAAGAAACACGAACAAAAATAGAATTGGTTAAAAGCACAATTAAAAGTATATTAAATAAATTGTCACCAACAAATTATGCAAAATTAGAACAAGAGTTAATAACAATGTATATACAATTACTAACTAATTGCATAGAAAGTAATAATAATGAAGATATTGAGTATATAAATAATTATATTGTAAATTACATAATTTATAATAATGTATCTTACAGCACTATATATATTAATATACTTTTTTCATTAATTAGTGTATATCAAAATAATAACTATAAATTAGAAACAATAAATTTATATAATTTATTGCAAACACATTACAATGATTTTTTAGTCTTTGATAATATTATTAAATATAATAATACTAATAACAATAGCTATAACTGTGACGAATTTGCAATAAATAAAAACAATGATAAATATAAATGTTTTATTATTTTCATAATTAATTTTTATAAAAAATTAGTTCTTACATTGGAATCTATTGAACCAGAAAAAAAAGTATTTTATAATGATTTTTTTATAAATCATGATTCTATGTCTTTGTTATTTATAGATTTTAACAAATTTTTTATTAAAAATTTAGAGTTGGAAAATAATAAACCTTATTGTGAAGTAATACAAGAATTTATATTAATATTATATAATGAATTACTCAAAGATAACAAATATATTAAACTCTTAGATTGTGATTCAAAAATATTTGATGCTATTAAGTTAATATTATTAAATCAGACTAATTATCCCAGTTTTACAAATAAAATAAAATTTAAATTAATGAATATACGCGATAAATATGATGCAATTATTAAAACTAAACAATAGATCTTATAATAGGTAAAATAATAGGTTAAAATAATAGTTTAAAAATTCTTTATATTACTATTATATAATAATATGATAGCGTCTAATATTGATAGCACTATTAAATATGAAGAAACAAAAGTTATAGCCAGTTCTGATATTAACCATGATTCAAGTGTTTATTCGGCAAAAATATATAATAAATCTATACAGTTTGTCTTAGGATTGCCTCAATTTGAACATAAAAGTAAAAATATAATATATTTTAATATTTATTTAGCAAATAATGGATTTGTAGTATCAAAAATAGGTATTTATGAAACACAAAATAGTGATTATAGTTCATTATTAGATGATGATGGTGATATTGATCTATCTAAATTGCAAGAACCACTACTTTTTACATTTGCTAAATCCTTAATAACTAAATTAGATACGCCTAGTAAAGACATTAGCGAAGATGAAGAAGAAGACGAAGATGAAGAAGAAGATGATGAAGATGATGAAGATGATGAAGAAGAAGATGATGAAGACGAAGACCAAGAAGACACCAAAAAAGTAAACATTGATAAACCTGCATTTGATATATTGGCTTTAACCAGTCAAACAAAAGAAGAAAGTGATTATGAAATTGATAAATATGTTGAAGATCCAACACATAATTGGGTAAATAAATATTTAAAAAGTGTAAAATATTCTATAAAAACAAACGAAGGAGGCGGTGATTGTTTTTTTGCAGCATTGCGCGATGGGTTAAGAACAGTTAAAATTGAAACATCAGTAAAAAGTATTCGTGAAAAATTAGCAAATGAAGTAGATGATGCATTATACGCCAATTATTCAGAATTTTTCAAATTATTTTATGGAGGAATGAAAAAATCGCAAACCATGTTAAAAGAATTTAAGATTAAGCATAATACAATCAAAAAATTAATAGGTGGCACAGTTGATGGACAAACTAAGAAAAATTTAATTGATGATGCCAAGACTAATTTTAATAAATTTACTGTTACAAGTCAAGAAACAGATGAATATCAAGACTTGGTAGAAGAATTTGAATTTATGAAAGATGTTAATGATGTTAATGATCTCAAAAAAGTAATTTCAACTGTTGGCGGAAAATATTGGGCAGATAACTGGGCAGTAGTTACTTTAGAGAGATTATACAATGTAAAATTTGTTATATTATCACAAACACACTTTTTAGAAGGCGAAAAAGAATTAGTATTACAATGTAGCGAGGCAGATAGCAAACTACAAACAAAGGGACTATTTGAACCTTCGTATTATATTATATTAGATTATTTAATGAGTAAACAGAGCAGTCATTATCAGTTAATTACTTATGATAAAAACATAGAGCGCGGTGCTTTCACTTTTAATGAATTACCATATAGAATTAAGGAACTTATTTTAGAAAAATGTATGGAAAAAATGGCCGGATTATATGTGTTAATACCTGATTTCATAAAATTTGCTAATAAAAACGGCATAGCAACAACGAGTGCAAAAAGTGACACTTTAATTGGCACCAGTCCAAATACAAAATATTATAATAGTTCAATAATTATTCAAATATATGATAAGTCTAGACATGTAAAAGTTGGTCAAGGAAGTGGTGAAAGTATTAGTCCCGAATTCAAAACTGCTAAAAACATATTAGATCTTAATAATAACAAAGAATATATTGATTGGCGCAAAAAATTAGACACCGAATATTTAGTTCCAAATTTAGTAATTGATGGAAAAAATTGGTCTAGTGTAAAACACTATATGTTGGCCGCGCAATTTAAATCTATACCTGAATTATATAATAAATTTACTAAAGAGGGAAGTGTTGGTTCAAATATTGATGATGCATATAAATTATATAGTTCTAATATTTCAAAAAAATCTATTAGTTCTTCATTAATAAGCAATGAAGAATTTGCTAAACTAAAATCAGGACTCCTTGAAAAAGCACAATATTCTAAATTTACACAAAATGATATTTTAGCAAAAATATTATTATTAACTGGAGATGCCTTAATCAATGTTTATAAAGCAGGAAAAGGTGGTGGAACATATCCAGAACACGAATTAATGAAAGTACGAACTATGCTTTCAAATCCGCATACAACAAAAATAGTAAAACCCAAAATATAAAAAACTAAATTTTTTTAAGTTTTTAAGTTTTTAAGTTTTTAAGTTTTTAAGTTTTTAAAAATAATAATTGATATAATTTAATACTAAATATAACTATTAAATTATATATGAGTTATACTTTATTAATTGTTGAGTCGCCGGCAAAATGTGGAAAAATAGAATCATTTTTAGGAAAAGGGTATAAAGTGATTGGATCTTACGGACATATTACACATCTATCAAGTTTAGAACAAATAGACATTGAATCTAATTATAAACCTAGTTTTAACATAATTGAAAGCAAACAACCACAAATTACTAAAATTCGCAGGGCAATCAGCGGGGCACGCGATATCATTTTGGCAACAGATGATGACCGTGAAGGAGAGGCAATTGCTTGGCATATAACACAAGTCTTTAATTTAGATGTAACAAAAACCAAACGCATAATATTTCATGAAATTACGGAACAAGCCTTAAAAAGTGCCTTAGCCAATCCTAGAACAATAGATTTAAATCTTGTTTATGCACAACAAGGGCGTCAAATTTTAGATTTACTTGTAGGATTCACTATTAGTCCATTATTATGGAAAGCCATAGTAATAAATAATAAAAATTCGCTAAGTGCTGGGCGTTGTCAAACTCCCGCATTGCGCTTAGTATATGACAATTATAAAGAGATTAAAGATTCTCCGGGAACACTAAGTTTTAATAGTTGTGGTTATTTTACAAGTAAAAATATTGAATTTGTATTAACTAAAAATCATAATAGTCATGATGAAATAAATGAGTTTTTAGAGTTAAGCATAAATTACGAACACGTATTGAGTAAGTCAGAAGAAAAAAAAGTAATACAAACTCCGCCCGAACCGTTTAGCACGTCAACACTTCAACAAGCAGCAAGTAATACTTTACAAATGTCACCAAAAGATACTATGAACTATGCGCAAAAATTATATGAAGATGGTTTTATTACATATATGAGAACAACTAGCAAATGCTATTCCAAAGATTTTATTGAAATGTGCAAATTATTTATTACTAAAAAATATGGCGCTTATTATATTGCTAATCATGATGACTTAACTAAGTTGTATCAAACAGAAGTAGTTTTAAATAGCGCACACGAAGCTATTCGCCCCACAAATATAGCCCTTGAAACACTTGACAATCCAGAATATAATATAAAACATATTAAGTTGTATAAACTAATACATTCAAATAGTTTGGAAAGTGTTATGTCTAATGCAGAATTCAACAAGATTAATATAACTATTAGTGCACCGCAAGACTCACATTATAAATATTGTGCATTAGAAAATACTTTTCTAGGTTGGAAAATTGTAAATAAACCAAGTGAGGATAAATATTACAACTATTTAAAAAGTATTACGCAAGGTACAATAAACTATAATAAAATAACATGCAAAGAAACACTAAAAGCATTAAAGTCTCATTATAGCGAGGCTCATTTGGTGCAGTTATTGGAGCAAAAAGGAATTGGGCGTCCTTCAACATTTTCATCATTATTAGAAAAAATACAAGAGCGTAATTATGTAAAAAAAGAGCATATTCAAGGAAAAAAAATAACAACAACTGATTATACTTTAATTGATGATTCTATTACCCAAGAAACAAGTGTAAAAGAATTTGGAAATGAAAAAAATAAATTAGTGATTACACAACTTGGAATAATCACCATTGAATTTTTAATTACACATTTTAATAAATTATTTGATTATGACTACACAAAATTAATGGAAGATGACTTAGATAGTATTGCTTTAGGAAATAAACAATATTATGATTTATGTAGTGAATGCAATAATTTTATAAAAACACTTATACAATCAAGCAATTTAAATAATGCAAAAACTAATATCAATTCAAATGGTGATTGTGCTAATAAACTGCAAATAGTTATAGATAACAAACATACATATATAATAGGGAAAAATGGACCAATAATTAAATACATAAAAGAGGACAACACAGTTGGATTTTATGGAGTAAAAAAAAATATAGACATTGATTTACTAAAAGCCGGTCATTATACTTTAGAAGAAGTAATGGAGTCATCCCAAGACACTATTAAAAACTTGGGAGTTTACAAAGAACAACCATTATATTTAAAATATGGTTCTTATGGATATTATTTAGAATGTGGAGAATTACGCAAATCTCTCAACAGTGTTAAAATAAATGTCCCTTTTAAAGAGTTAAAACTTGATGATGCAATTAATATATTGGAAACATGCGACCCCGATTCAAATAGTTTGCTACGCAAAATATCAAATAGTCTATCTATTAGAAAAGGAAAATATGGAGACTACATATTTTATAAAAGTGAGAAAATGAAAAAACCAAAATTCTTAAAATTAGACGAATTTAATGGTGACTATTTAACTAGTAGTCTTGATTCACTAAACTCATGGATAAAACAAAAGTATGGATTATAATATAAATACCAATTATTTAATTATTCAATTATTTAATTATTTAATTATTTAACAATAAGACCTGATTGATTTATAAATGAAAATACTAATATAATTGCAAGTAAAAATAGTATAAATAATAGCTTGTTTTTTTTATAATAATATAAAAACTGTGGTTTCATTTATAAAGTATATATATTTTTATTTTATTGTTTTTTGTTTTTTATTTGTTTTTTGTTTTTAATTTATAATTATATTGTAATAAAATAGTAATAAAATGAGTGACTTACAATATTTAAGTTCTATTAAAACAAGTTTGCGTAAAAAATATTATGATGAAAATGCTTTAAAAGCATATAAAGAAGATATAAACTCATTTACAAAAGACCAAACCAATTCTAGTAAGTATTCTTATAGCGTGATTAATGATTTTTTAAAAGTCAATAATGTTAATTCTAATGGTAAAAATATAATAAATATAAAATTAACTAGGGCAAATAAAGAAAAAGCGAAAAATATTATTACAATTGTTAAAGGAATTGATAAAAGAATGGTTCCTTATGATTCAACAAAAAAATTATACAAGGGTATTACACATATTAGCAAAGTAACATTAGATAATAATACTCCTATTATATATAAAGGTTACAGTTCAACAACCGAAAATTATAAAACAGCACTAGAATTTGCTGATACAAAACAAGAAGACCATAAAATAATATTAATATTATCACTTAATCCAGAAATAAAAGTATATAATTATAATGATAAATATAATGAATATGAAATACTAATTGAAAGAAATACTATAATGTCTAATTTTATTTATAAAAAATATGATACGGAAAATAACGTACATGTATATAATGCTATAGTATCTAAATATAATCCAGACATATTATATATACCGCCAAAAGAGGCCTCTTACTTTTTAGATTTTAAACATAATTCAACAAAACTACCAGAAGAAGCGCATTACTTTTTAGATTTGAAATATGATACAACAAAATCACCAAAAAAAATAAAAATTTTTGATATAACTAGAACAAAAAAAAAACATTCAAAACATTAAAAAAACATTATATAATAATTATATTTTATTATTATATAAAAAAATGTTTCAAAAACTGGCACTTATTGCAAGTTTATTATTAATATTAGATTTAACATATTTATTTTTGTTTAAAGATTTTATGCTACCAATATTCAAAAAAGTACAAAAAACAAATCTAAAAGTTAGATTTGCTTCTGCATTTGCGTGTTATGTAATATTAGTTAGTGGACTTTATTATTTTATAATAAGAAAAAATGCACCTGTTAAAGATGCGTTTTTATTAGGTGTGCTAATAAACGGAGTTTATGAAACAACAAATTATGCTTTTTTTAATGAGTGGTCGCCGTTATTAGTGCTATTAGACACA
>Ga0214919_10007280_pt1 | contig 14971 bp, 13 predicted proteins | sample LL1503_MetaG_FD_177994 | JGI IMG/M metagenome (GOLD analysis project Ga0214919, IMG submission 177994) | Freshwater microbial communities from Lake Lanier, Atlanta, Georgia, United States - LL-1503 | ecosystem: Environmental > Aquatic > Freshwater > Lake | place: USA: Georgia | collected... | reverse complement strand
CGCGGCAAGTTGTGGCCCGGCAGCTGCCGGGCCGAGCGTCAGGTGACGGCCGCGCCGTGAGGCAGGTCAATCGTCAAAGCTGTGCCATAGCAGCAATTTATCATGCTGCGATGCCGCATCACTTCAAGCCATGCGCGAGTTCCGTTGCTGTGTCAGGCTGAAGCCGCGTCGCTGTCATCGCCGTCTGGGTGGCCAGCGCCGGTCACGACGCGACGCACCACGTCGATCGAAAAACCACGCCCAGCCAGAAAGCGCATCTGCCGAACACGAGCTGCGGCATCGGTTGCGGGCTGTCCGTACTTCTTGCGCCAGACTTCCTGGGCCCGTTGCAACTCGGTTTGCTGCAGCGTTTGCTTGGCCTGGTCATCCAGGCGGATGCCGTGCTGCTGCAACTCATGCCGGATCCGCAGATTGCCATAGCGGGCTTGGCGAGCGTGGATGCGAGATTCGGTGAAACGCGCTTGCGACAGGTAAGCTCGCGCCTCTAGCCATTGCAGCAAGGCGTCGACTTCGGTCGAGGGATCGGGCGCATCCGGCCTTGCGCGATCGGGTTGGTCGTGGCCCGGCGCGGGGCTGGCGGGACTGGTCTGGTTCGCCAGCAGCCGCAGCAGCTTGTCGCGCAACTCGACATGGCTGTGCTCGCGCTGCGCCAGCCACTGCAGCGCGCGCACTTTGATCGATGCCGGGCGCGGTGGCATGCCGGACGATCAATCAGACGCGCGTGCGCCGGCCCGCAAGGCCTGGTAGCAGGCTCACTCAGTGGCTTCCGGACCTGTTGCCTTGGCCAGCCCCGCTGCTTGCAGCGGCACACCCAAGGCCTCGCGCACCCGGTTTTCGATCTCGAGCGCAATGTCGGGGTTTTCGCGCAGGAACTCGCGCGCGTTGTCCTTGCCCTGACCGATCTTCTCGCCCTTGTAGGCGTACCAGGACCCTGATTTCTCGACGATCTTGGCCTCGACACCCAGGTCAATGACCTCGCCTTCCCGGCTGATACCTTCGCCGTAGAGGATGTCGAACTCGGCAGTCTTGAACGGCGGCGCGACCTTGTTCTTGACCACTTTCACCCTGGTCTCGCTGCCAATCACCTCTTCGCCGCGTTTGATGCTGCCGGTGCGGCGTATGTCAAGCCGGACCGAACAATAGAACTTCAGCGCGTTGCCGCCGGTAGTGGTCTCGGGGCTGCCGAACATCACGCCGATCTTCATGCGGATCTGGTTGATGAAGATGACCATGGTGTTGGTCTTCTTGACAGTACCCGTGAGCTTGCGCAGCGCCTGACTCATCAACCTGGCTTGCAGGCCGGGCAGTGAATCACCCATCTCGCCTTCTAGCTCGGCTTTCGGGGTCAGCGCGGCGACCGAGTCAATCACGACCAGGTCGACCGAGCCTGATCGCACCAGCGCGTCGACGATCTCGAGCGCCTGTTCGCCGGTGTCGGGCTGGCTGATCAGCATCTCCTGCAGGTTGACGCCGAGCTTTTGGGCGTACTGCGCATCAAGTGCGTGCTCGGCGTCGATGAAGGCGCAGGTGCCACCGAGCTTTTGCATTTCAGCCACGACCTGCAGCGTCAGCGTGGTCTTGCCTGAAGATTCTGGGCCGTAGATTTCGACCACCCGGCCGCGCGGGAGGCCGCCGACGCCCAGCGCGATGTCCAGGCCCAGCGAGCCGGTGGAGACGACTTCTATCGCGTCGACCACCTCGCCGGCGCCCAGCCGCATGATCGAGCCCTTGCCGAACTGTTTTTCGATCTGGGCGAGCGCCGCGGCCAGGGCTTTGGCTTTTTCAGTGTTCAAGGCTTTCACGGGTGCGTCCATCGCGGCTCTCCTGGTTGGAAACGCTGATTGTGTTGGAAAACTGTACGTTTGTACAGTACTTTTTGAAAAATTCATCAGGGCAATCACTCCGATGAACCTGATGCATTCACCCGCTGTTGCGGGCCCTGCTCTGCCTAAAATCAAATTCTACGGAAGCCCTGTTGGAGGGCGTCGCGAAGCAGGGGACCCACGATGCGGATTCTGATCGCTGAAGACGACCAAGTGCTTGCCGACGGATTGTTGCGCGCTTTGCGCGCCACCGGCTATGCCGTGGATCAGGTGGGTAGCGGCAGCGAGGCCGATGCCGCGCTTGCCACCCATGAGTTCGATCTGGTGATCCTCGACCTGGGGCTGCCGAAGATGCACGGATTTGAGGTGTTGCGCAATCTGCGTGGTCGCGGATCTTCGATGCCGGTGCTGATCCTGACAGCGGCTGACAGTGTCGAGCAGCGGGTCAAGGGACTGGACCTGGGCGCTGACGACTACATGGCCAAACCCTTCTCGCTGCAGGAGCTTGAGGCCCGGGTGCGCGCGCTGACCCGCCGCGGCTTGGGCAGTGCCAGCAGCGTGATCAAGCACGGCCCCTTGACTTTTGACGCCACCGGCCGGGTCGCTTACATCGCAGACCAGATGGTCGAGTTGTCCGCGCGAGAACTCAGCCTGCTCGAGGTCTTGCTGCAACGAGCGGGCCGGCTGGTCAGCAAGGACCAATTGGTCGAGCGGCTGTGCGAGTGGGGCGAGGAGGTGAGCAACAACGCGATCGAGGTCTACATCCACCGCTTGCGCAAGAAGATCGAGCAAGGGCCGATTCGCATCGCCACGGTGCGTGGCCTGGGTTACTGCCTGGAGAAAATCCCCGCCTGATCTCGAGGCCTGGCTGGCGCCAGGCCCTATGCTCGCGCTCGCCATGTCTTTGCCCAACGAGCCCGAACCGCGACCGAAAGAGCAACGCTCGCTGTTCGGCGAGATTCTCGACTGGATGCTCGCGCCGCTGCTGCTGCTGTGGCCGATGAGCGTGGCATTGACCTGGCTGGTGGCACAAAACGTTGCGAGCCGGCCGTTCGACCGCGATCTGGCCGAGCTGGCGCGCACGGTGGCGCGTCAGGTCGTGATTGCACCCGGCAGCGCAGACCAGGCCACGGTGATCCGGCTGCGTCTGCCCGAGGTGGTGGCCGAGGTGTTGCGCACCGACGATGCCGAAAAAGTGTATTTCCAGCTGCTGGGCGCGCGCGGCGAATTCATTGCTGGCGAGCGCGACCTGCCTGTGCCCGACGAGCCTGCCGGTCCGGCGCAGGCTTTGAAATACCGTGACGACGAGGTCCACGCCGACGCGGTGAGGGTGGCATACCTGTGGCTGCCGGGCACCGGGAAGCCGGGTGAGACGGCGCCGCTGGTGCAGGTGGCCGAGACGCTGGACAAGCGCTCTCGCTTGGCCACCGAGATCATCAAGGGCGTGATCGTGCCGCAGTTCGTCGTGCTGCCTTTGGCGGTGCTGCTGGTTTGGTTTGCACTGGCGCGGGGCATCAAGCCGCTCAACGAGCTGCAGCAGCGAATCCGCCGCCGCGAAGCCAATGACCTCAGCCCGATCGCCGAGCGCGATGTGCCCGAGGAGGTGGCGCCCTTGGTCGGCGCGATCAACGACCTGCTGGGCCGGCTGGACCAGTCGATGAGCGCACAAAAGCATTTCTTGGCCGATGCGGCGCACCAGCTCAAGACACCGTTGGCAGGCTTGCGCATGCAGGCTGAACTGGCGCAGCGCGAAATCGACGCCGGCGAACACGACCCGCAGGCGCTCAAGCGCTCGCTCCAGCAGATCGCCCATGCCAGCGAGCGCGCGGCGCACATGGTCAACCAGTTGCTGGCGATGGCCAGGGCCGAGGCCAAGATCCTGGCCCGCCCGCCTGAGCCGGTGGATCTGGCCGAGCTGGCGCGCGAGACGGTACGCGACTTCGTGCCCCGGGCCATGGACAAGCGGATCGACCTCGGTTACGAAGGCCCGGACCCGCAGCAGCCCGCTGCGGGCCGGCGCCAGATGCTGGGCCAACCCACGCTGGTGCGCGAACTGGTGCGCAACCTGGTCGACAACGCGCTGCAATACACGCCCGTCGGCGGCACGGTGACTGCGCGCGTGATGGACGATCCTTTCGGCCAGGTCGTGGTGCTGCAGGTGGAGGATACTGGCCCGGGCATTGCTGAGGCCGAGCGTGCGCTGGTGCTGCAGCCGTTCTACCGCGCGCTGGGCACCAACGTGGACGGCAGCGGGCTGGGGCTGGCCATCGTCAGCGAGATCGTGCAGCAGCACGGCGCCGAACTGGCCATCGCCGATGCCCGGCCGCGCGGCAGTGCGGCAGCGCAGGGCATGGGCCCAGGCGCCTTGATCACCGTGCGCTTCGCACTCAGCAGGGCGTCGGGCGAGGTGGCAGGACCGGTTAGCGCGACGCCGGGCGCCACAGCTGGCGGACCAGGCTGAGCAGCCTTGCGTCGTCCTCGCCACCGTAACCCGCGGTCAGCGCGGCCTGGAACATCGCCGCAGCCTGGGTGCCGAGTGTCGGCGTGATGCCCGCGGCTGCCGCCATTGCCAGCGCCAGCGCCGAATCCTTGGCCAGCAGCGTGGTGTGGGCGCGCGGCGCGAAATCGCCTGCCAGTGCGCGGGTCATGCGGTCGGCGCAGATCCAACTGTGGCCGCTGGACTGCTCGATCACCGCCAGCGTCTGCGCGCCATCCAGCCCCAGCTGCTGAGCCAGCGCGATGGCCTCGGCCGCAGCCGCCAGATTGGTCGCCGCCAACAGGTTGTTGACCAGCTTGGTGCGCGCGCCGTCGCCCGGCCGCTCGCCGACGTGGAAGAGCCGAGCCGCGACATGCCGCAGCAGGCGCTGATGAGCAGCCCACAGCGCCGCAGGCGCGGCCACCATCAGGCTCATGCTACCGTCCCGGGCACGCGCCGGACCGCCCGACATCGGCGCGTCCAGGCAGCCCAGTCCAGCCTCGGCCAGCCTTGCGGCCAGCCGCTCGACGTCGGCCGGCCCGATGGTGGGGCACAGCATCACTGTGGCACCGGGGGGCAATGCCGCAGCGGCGCCGGCCGGGCCGAACAGCACGGCCTCGGTCTGCGCCGCATCGACCACCACCACGATCAGCAGCGCGCAGCCAGCGGCCACGACCGCCGGCGAGTCGGCCAGTTCGGCGCCCGCTGCAGCGGCCAGCGCGTGGCGCGTGAGGTCTATGTCGTGCACCCGCACCGGCTGGCCGGCGTCGCGCAGCCGCAGCGCCATCGCCAGCCCCATGTTGCCGATGCCGATGAAGGCGACGGGGGTGTGCAGCAGGGTCATCTTCAGATCTCCGAGTCGGCAAATGGTGTTGCGTCAAGCGGTCGCAGCGGAACCGGCCCCGCCGGGCCGCAGGCGCATCAGGGCCAGGGCTACCTCTGCATCAGACCGCGGCTGCGGGCGATCGACATCAGCATGCCCAGCGCCACACCAAGGGTGACCATCGCGGTGCCGCCATAGCTGATGAATGGCAACGGCACGCCCACCACCGGCAGGATGCCGCTGACCATGCCCATGTTGACGAAGGCATAGGTGAAAAACCCGAGGCTCAATGCGGCCGCCAGCAGGCGTGCGAACAGCGTGGGCGCATGCGCCGCAATCCACAGTCCACGCAGGATCAGGAAGCTGAATCCCAGCACCAGACCGACACCGGTCAGCAGGCCGAACTCTTCGGCGAACGCGGCGAAGATGAAGTCGGTGGTGCGTTCGGGGATGAACTCCAGGTGGGTCTGGGTGCCGCTCATGAAACCCTTGCCGGTGATGCCGCCGGAACCGATCGCGATCATGCCCTGGATGATGTGAAAACCCTTGCCCAGCGGATCGGTGCTGGGATCGAGCAGCGTGCAGACGCGTTGCTTCTGGTAATTGCGCATCCCATGCCATTGCACCTCAGGCTGGCACAGTGCATCGCCGCTGACCACCAGCGCGGCAATCGCCAGCGTGGCCAGCAGCGTGACCGGCACGATCAGGCGCCAGGACAATCCGGCAAAGTAGATCACATACAGCCCGCTCGAGAGCACCAGCAGCGCTGTGCCCAGATCAGGCTGCTTGACCACCAGGGCCACCGGCGCCAGCAACAGCAGGCCTGCCACCAGAAAATCGAACAAGCGCAGTTGGCCCTCGCGTTTCTGGAACCACCATGCCAGCATCAAAGGCATGGCCAGCTTGAGGATCTCGCTGGGTTGGATCACCACCCCGAGGTTGAGCCAGCGGGTAGCGCCTTTCTTGGTGACGCCGAACAGCGCGGTGGCCACCAGCAGCGCAACGCCCACCGTGTAGAGCGGGACGGCCAAGCTCAGCAGTCGATGCGGCGGCACCTGGGCGATCAGGAACATCAGGGCTGCGGCCAGCAACATGTTGCGGCCATGGTCGACGAAGCGGCTGCCGTGGTCGTAGCCCACCGAGTACATCGTCACCAGCCCCAGACTGGCCAGCGTCAGCACCACGGCCAGCAGCGGCAGGTCGAAGCCCGACAAGATGGGCCGCAGCCGAAGCAGCGGGCGCTTGAACGGGCTGTTCACGGCAAGCTCCTGGCCTGTGGCCGGCCGCTGGCGGCCGGCTTGGTCAAAGTGGACGACGCTGCGCTGGACGCGGCGTTGGGCGGGGTTGGCGTGCCGCTCTGCGAGGACGGTGCCAGCCAGGACAGGCCCATGTCGGCCAGGCTCAGACCGGCGGTCTGGCGCGACGCGCCGATGGGCGCCACGCTGCGGCCTTCGCGGGTCGCGGCCATGTCCTCCTCGCTGGGCCAATGCCCTGCCAACAGGTAATCGAAGACGCGGCGGGCGATCGGCGCGGCCGCCGCCGCACCGAAACCGGCGTTCTCGACGATCACGGCCAATGCGATCGTCGGTGACTCGAGCGGCGCAAACGCGGTGTAGAGCGAGTGGTCGCGTTGGTACTCCGACAACTTGGCGGCGTTGTACTTCTCGTTGGCGCGAATGCCCACGGCCTGTGCGGTGCCGGTCTTGCCGCCAGTCTTGTACGGCGCACCGGCAAACACCCGCATCGAAGTGCCTTCCTGCGTGACGCCGTGCAGCGCGCTGTTGATCAGCGCGACATGCTCAGGCTTGAAAGCCAGCGGGCTCAAAGCCTGGCCAGCCACCTTGGTCACGGCATGGCTGACCACATCGCGCACCTCGCGAACCAGGCGAGGCTCGAAGCGCAAGCCCCCCGAGGCCAAGGTGGCGGTGGCGGTGGCCATCTGCAGCATCGTGAAGCTGTTGTAGCCCTGGCCGATGCCCAGCGAAATGGTCTCGCCGGCGTACCATTTCTGCTGCTCGGGTTTCTTGTAAGCGTGCCTCTTCCAATCGGTTGATGGCAGCAGCCCGCTGAGCTCGCCGTCCAGGTCGATGCCGGTTTTTCGTCCCAGGCCCATCGGGTCGAGCTGATCGTGCATCAGGTCGACCCCCAGCTCGTTGGCCAACGAGTAAAAATACACGTTGCTCGACTGCACGATGGCGCGCCGCATGTCCACCCCACCGAGACCGACATCGCCGTGGCTGCGGAACTCATGCCCGCCGAACATATAGCTGCCGCTGTCCTGGATGATCGCGCTGGGGCTGCGTTTGCCGGTTGTCAGTGCGGCCATCGCCAGAAAGGGTTTGAAGGTGCTGCCTGGCGGGTAAGTGCCTCGCAGCGCCCGGTTGAGCAGCGGCTTGTCCAGGCTTTCGTTGAGGCCTCGCCAGCTCTCGAGGTCGATGCCGTCGACAAAGAGGTTGGGATCGAATGCGGGTTTGCTGACGAACGCCAGCACCTCGCCCGAGCGCGGGTCGATCGCCACCAGCGCGCCACGCCGATCGCCAAACATCTGCTCGACCAGCGCCTGCAGCTTGATGTCGATCGACAGCACCAAGGTATTGCCAGGTGTGGCCGAGTGGCTTTTCAAGCGCCGGACGGCGCGGCCTCCGGCCGAGGTCTCCATCTCCTCGAAGCCCGTGATGCCGTGCAGCTCGCGTTCGTAGCGCTGCTCCAGGCCCAGTTTGCCGATGACGTCGGTGCCTCGGTAATTGGCCAGCACCTCGTCATCCCAGTCTTCCATCAGCTTTTTCTCGGCGCTGTTGATGCGGCCGATGTAGCCGATCAGGTGGCTCCCCACCTCACCCGCCGGGTAGCTGCGGAACAGTCTTGCGCGCACGTCCACGCCCGGAAAACGGAAGCGCTGGGCGATGAAACGCGCGACCTCCTCGTCACTGAGCTTGGTGCGGATCGGCAGCGATTCGAAGCTCTTGCTCTCCTCTTGCAAGCGCCTGAAGCGGCGGCGGTCGCGCGGCGAGATCTCGACCACCAGGTTCAGGCTGTCGATCACCGCGTCGAGCTCACCGATCACTTTGGCAGGCGTGAGCTCCAGCGTGTAAGCCGAGTAGTTGGTGGCCAGCACCACGCCATTGCGGTCGACGATCAAACCGCGGTTGGGCACCACTGGCACCACGGCAACACGGTTGGCTTCGGCCTGCAGCGCGAGTTCCTCATGGCGAAAGACCTGCAGCCAGACCAGTCTGCTCACCAGCAAGGCGAAGCAGAGCAGCACAAACAGCGCCGCAGTGATCAGCCGGGTGTTGAAACGTTCCAGTTCGCGCTCAAGGTCCTTCAACTCAGTCATGTCGAGACCTAGAGCGGACGGTTCTGGTCAGGGTTTGGTGCCCGGCGCTGTGGCGCGAGCAGCAGCTTGACCACCACGGGCCACAACGCGGCCTCGAGCAAGGGCGCAGCGAGCAGCCACCAGCCCGGGAACATGCCGCCGGCGATCAAACGCGCGAACAAGGATGCGGCATGGCCGGCGACAAATATAGGCAACACATGCAGCGCCTGCGCGCGCAGTGAAAACCACAGCACCCGCCGGTGTGCGGTGATGGCCAGAAAACTGAGAATAGTGTAGGCCAACGCATGCTGGCCCAGCACTGCCGCCTGGTGTACATCCATCACCAGCCCCACGACAAAAGCCAATCCGACGCCGACCCGCCGAGGTTGGTGAACGTTCCAAAAAACCAGCACCAGCGCCAGCAAGTCCGGTGCCGCGGGGTGGCGGCCCAGCGGCAGCATCTCCAGCAGCATCGCGGCGACCAGGGTCAGCGCGATGAACCAAGGGTTGACCGGTAACAGCAGCTGGTCGGACCCGCGCGGCATGATCATGACCGACCCCCGCAAGTGGCTTGCCGCGTCATCGGGATGCGCCTTCGGCGCTGCGGGCCGCAGGCCGTCCGGGCAAGCCGGAACGCGTGGCCGCCCGGGTCGCCGACTTGTCGAGCCGCGGCGGATCGGGCCGCGCAGGCATCTGTGCAGCCATGGGCTCGAGCACCAGCAGGTGGCGCACACCGTCCATCCCTGAGGCCGGTGTCAGCAGGATGCGCGCGAAGCCGACGTCAGACCGGCGGTCGACCCGCGACACCGTGGCCACAGGCAGCCCTGGTGGATAGACGCCATCGACGCCGCTGGTGGTCAGCGTGTCGCCGACCAGCACATCGGCATTGCCTGCCATGAAGCGCAGCTCCATCGCGCTGCCGCCCTCGGTCCCGCCGAAAGCAGCGCCACGCTGCCGGCTGCGCGTGTTGAGCACCGGTATTGCTGCATCGCGGTCGGTCAGCAAGGTGACCACCGCGCTCAAGGGGTAGACCTCGGTGACCTGACCCAGCACGCCGGCCTCATTGACCACCGGAGCGCCGGCCACCACACCATCGCTGCTGCCCCGGTTGATGAACAGCTTGCGCGAGTAAGGGTCGCCCGCTTCGTACAGCATTTCAGCGGCGATCGACCGGACTTTCAGTGCCGGTTTCAGGTCTAGCAGTGCGCGCAGGCGGTCGTTCTCGGCCATCAACTGGTCCATCCGACTCGCCCGCTCGGACTGGCGTGCGAGCTGGGTGCGTGCCACGATCTCGGCGGTCTGCGCAGTCCTGATGCCTTGCAGGTAGCTCAAGGCGTTGGTACCCAGTTCGACCGGTGTCTGCAAAGACTGCTGCATGGGCAGCAGCGCCGTGGCCAGCGCCGCGCGCAGCGGCTGGGTGATTCGCCAGCGGCTGTCGGCGGCCATCAGAAACACCGCCAGGGCCGAAAACAGCATCAGCTTGGTCAGTGCGGACGGCCCTTGGCGGAAGAATGCCGGCGGGTTGCGGTCCATCGAGCCGAGCGACATCGTCGGTCAGCCGCCCGCTGCCAGCCGACTGAGCCGGCTGAGCCAGCCAGTTGCCCGGTCTGCCCGGTCTGCCCGGGCTAGCGCGCTGCGGTCGCTGGTGGTGCGCCCGGGCCGAGAGAAGGCGCCTGGCCGCACCGGGCTTACTCCGACGTGAAGATCGACCCCAGCCGCTCCATGCGCTCGAGCGCCATGCCGCAGCCTCGCACCACGCAGGTCAGCGGATCTTCGGCCACCAGCACCGGCAGGCCAGTTTCCTCGGCCAGCAGGCGGTCGAGGTCACGCAGCAGCGCACCGCCGCCGGTGAGCATCATGCCGCGCTCTGCGATATCGGCACCGAGCTCCGGCGGGGTCTGTTCGAGTGCGTTCTTGACAGCTGAGACAATTTGGTTGAGCGGGTCGGTCAGCGCCTCCAGGATTTCATTCGACGAAATCGTGAAGCTGCGCGGTACACCTTCGGACAGGTTGCGGCCCTTGACCTCGATCTCCTTGACCTCGCTGCCGGGAAAGGCCGAACCGATGCTCTTCTTGATCAACTCGGCTGTGGGCTCACCGATCAACATGCCGTAGTTGCGGCGGATGTAGTTGATGATGGCCTCGTCGAACTTGTCACCACCGACCCTGACACTGCCCTTGTAGACCATGCCGCCTAGCGAGATCACGCCGACTTCGGTGGTGCCGCCACCGATGTCCACGACCATCGAACCCGAGGCCTCGGACACCGGCAGTCCGGCGCCGATGGCCGCTGCCATCGGTTCTTCGATCAGAAACACGTCGCTGGCGCCGGCGCCCAGCGCCGATTCACGGATCGCGCGGCGCTCGACCTGGGTCGAGCCGCAGGGCACGCAGATGATGATGCGCGGGCTCGGTCTGAGCAGCGAGCGCGGGTGGACCATCTTGATGAACTGCTTGAGCATCTGCTCGGTGACGGTGAAGTCGGCGATCACGCCGTCCTTCATCGGCCGGATGGCCTCTATATTGCCGGGCACCTTGCCGAGCATGGCCTTGGCTTCTTTGCCGACGGCCTGGATGGTCTTCTTGCCCTGAGGGCCGCCTTCATGGCGGATGGAGACCACCGACGGTTCGTCGAGCACGATGCCCTTGCCACGCACATAGATCAGCGTGTTGGCGGTACCGAGGTCGATGGCCAAGTCGGTGGAGAAGTAGCTGCGCAGGAAACCGTACATGGGACTGTCAGGCGATCAGGTCAATTGACAGGATGTGGCCGCTCGAAGCATGCGGCCGCCTGTCGGCTGGTGGTGGTCTGGAACGGGCCCGGCTGGCGCGACAACGCAGTGCAGCGGGCAACAAGTAGGAACAAAGGCTCGAGTGGGCCAAGTTGGGAAGGCGTGAGTCAGCAATGCTGGTGTCAAGGCTGTCGGATAACCATAGATAATAACCCATCATCCTGACGTTTTCTCGGCAGGAAACTCGTTTCTGGACACTCCGCCCCCATGGCCTTGACCCCGCAAGACGTCAGCCGCATCGCCCAGCTGGCCCGGCTTGAACTATCTCCTGACGAAGCGCCGGATATGCTGGCCCAGCTCAATGGTTTTTTTCGGATCGTCGAGCAGATGAGCGCCGTCGACACCAGCGGTGTCGAGCCGCTGTACACGCCAATGTCGGCGTTGCAGTCGGTGAGCCTGCGCTTGCGAGAGGACCGGGTCACGGAAGCCGACCAACGCGAAGCCAACCAGCGCAGCGCACCGATGGTCGAGGACGGGCTGTTCCTGGTACCCCGGGTGATCGAATGACACTGCATCAAATGGGCGTGGCCGAGCTGGCCCGCGCGCTGGCCGGCAAGTCGGTCTCGAGCGAAGAACTGACCGAGCACCTGTTGGCGCGTATCGAGGCGCATCGCTCGCTAGGCGCTTTCCTGCAAGTCGATGCCGAGGGCGGACTCGCTGCGGCGCGCGCCGCCGACGTTCGGCGCGCAGCCGGCGACGCTGCACCGCTGCTGGGCATTCCGATCGCGCACAAAGACATCTTTGTCACCACCGCGCATGTCACCACCGCTGGATCGAAGATGCTGGCCGGCTATCGCAGCCCCTTCGACGCCACCGTGGTGGCGCGGCTGGGCGACGGCGAGCCCGGCGGCGTGCCGGGCGCTGGCGCGATCAGCCTAGGCAAGCTCAACTGCGACGAGTTTGCGATGGGCTCGGCCAACGAGAATTCGGCTTTTGGCGCTGCGCACAACCCCTGGGACCTGAGCCGCGTGCCGGGGGGCTCGTCGGGCGGGTCGGCTGCGGCGGTGGCTGCGCGACTGCTGCCTGCGGCGACCGGTACCGACACCGGCGGCTCGATCCGCCAGCCGGCCAGTTTTACCGGCATCACCGGCATCAAGCCGACCTACGGCGTTTGCAGCCGCTACGGCATGATCGCGTTCGCCTCCAGTCTGGACCAAGCGGGTCCGCTGGCCCGGTCAGCCGAGGACTGCGCGCTGCTGTTGTCAGCGATGAGCGGATTCGATGCGCGCGACGCCACCAGCGCTGAGCGCCCGCCTCAGGACTTTCATGCCCAAATGCTGCAAGCGCGGGTCGGTGCGAGCGCGGCGCGCCCGCTGGCCGGGCTGCGCATCGGCCTGCCCGAGGAGTTCTTCCCGGCCAGCCTGTCGTCTGACGTGGCCGCCGCAGTTCGCGCTGCGCTGGCCGAGCTTGAAAAACTCGGCGCCACGCTGGTCGGGCTGAGCCTGCCGCGAACCGAGCTGTCGATCCCCGTCTACTACATCATTGCGCCGGCCGAGGCCAGCTCCAACCTGGGCCGATTCGACGGTGTGAAGTTCGGCCACCGCGCGGCGCACCATGGCGACCTGACCGACATGTACCGCAAGACCCGCGCTGAGGGTTTCGGCCCCGAGGTCAAGCGCCGCATCATGATCGGCACCTATGTGCTGTCGCACGGCTACTACGACGCCTATTACCTGCAGGCGCAAAAGCTGCGGCGCATGATCGCCGACGACTTCCAGCACTGTTTCACGCAGTGTGACCTGATCGCGGGCCCGGTCGCACCGAGCGTGGCCTGGCCGCTCGGGCGCATGGCGGAAGACCCGGTCCAGACCTACCTGGCCGACATCTTCACGCTGCCGGCCAGCTTGGCGGGGCTGCCGGGCATGAGCGTGCCAGCGGGATTCGGTGCTCACGGCATGCCTGTGGGCTTGCAGCTGATCGGCAACTACTTTGCCGAAGGCCAGTTGCTGCACGCCGCGCACGCGCTGCAACAGGCCACCGATTGGCATCTTCAGGCACCTCCATTGACATGAACAGCGCCCCATTGATCCGCGGTTACGAGGTCGTCATCGGCCTGGAGACCCATGCGCAGCTGTCGACCCGCAGCAAGATTTTCTCCGGCGCATCGACGGCATTCGGCGCCGAGCCCAACACCCAGGCCTGTGCGGTCGATCTGGCGTTGCCTGGCACGCTGCCGGTGATGAACCGCGCCGCCGTCGAACTCGCGATCCGGCTCGGGTTGGCGGTGGGTGCGAAAGTGGCCCCGGTGTCGATCTTCGCGCGCAAGAACTACTTCTACCCCGACCTGCCCAAGGGCTACCAGATCAGCCAGTACGAGACGCCGGTGGTCCAGGGTGGCAGCGTCAGCTTTGTGCTGGCCGGCCAGCCTCGGACGGTTCGGCTGACCCGGGCCCACCTTGAAGAAGACGCTGGCAAGAGCCTGCATGACGACTACCACGGCGAGGATGGTCGCCCGTGCAGCGGCATCGACTTGAACCGCGCTGGCACGCCGCTGCTCGAGATCGTCACCGAGCCCGACATGCGGTCATCGGCCGAGGCCGTGGAGTACGCCCGCGCCTTGCATGTGCTGGTGATGTGGCTGGGGATCTGCGACGGCAACATGCAGGAAGGCAGCTTCCGATGCGACGCCAATGTCTCGGTGCGGCGCCCCGGCGCGGCGCTGGGCACCCGGCGCGAGATCAAGAACCTGAACTCGTTCCGCAACATGGCGCAGGCGATCGACTTCGAGATCAACTGGCAGATCGACCAGATCGAAGACGGCTTGGCGATCGGCCAGGCCACCGTGTTGTTCAACCCTGACACCGGCGAGACAAGGGCAATGCGCAGCAAGGAAGACGCGCACGACTACCGCTACTTCCCCGACCCCGACCTGCCGCCGCTGGTGATTGCACCCGACTGGATCGAAGCGGTTCGGGCCACCCTGCCCGAGTTGCCGGCGGCGATGGCGCTGCGCTTCCAGCAGCAGGACGGCTTGGCCGTGGACGACGCCGCAGTGATGACGCAAAGCCTGGCCTTCGCGCGCTTCTACGAAGCCGCGCGCGACGACTGCGGCGCGCCGAAGCTGGTCGCGAACTGGTTGATGGGCGAGTTCTCGCGCCGGCTCAACACCGAGGGCAAGTCGATCGCCCAAAGCCCTGTCGGTGCAGGCACGCTGGCCGCGCTGATCCGCCGCATAAGCGATGCCACGCTCAGCCACAACGCCGCGCGCCAGGTCTTGGACGCGCTGTGGACTGCGGCCGACCCGCAGGCCGACGCCTCGCGGATCGACGGCCTGATCGACGCGATGGGCCTGCGCCAGATCAGCGACACCGGTGCGCTGGCGGCGATCGTCGACGAGGTCGTCGCGGCGAATCCGAAATCGGTCGAAGAATTCCGCGCCGGCAAGGACAAGGCCTTCAACGCGCTGGTCGGCCAGGTGATGAAAGCCTCCAGAGGCAAGGCGAACCCAGCCCAGGTCAACGACTTGCTCAGGCAACGCCTGGGCTGAGGTCTTCAGGCTGGCCTTGCTGCCTTGCTGCCTTTTTGCCTTCCTGCCTTCCGGCCTTCCGGGCTGGCCGCCAACCCGCGGCGCTAGCCCGCGAGGATCAGACCCCGTAGCGCTCGCGGTAAGCCGTCACCCGTTGCAGATGCGGCGCCAGTTCGTCCGAGGCGGTCGACTGCAGGTAGTGCAGCAGGTCTTGCAGGGTTGCGATCGCCGCGACCGGCAACTGCAACTGGCCCTGCACATATTGCACCGCTGAC
>Ga0214919_10007279_pt1 | contig 14974 bp, 13 predicted proteins | sample LL1503_MetaG_FD_177994 | JGI IMG/M metagenome (GOLD analysis project Ga0214919, IMG submission 177994) | Freshwater microbial communities from Lake Lanier, Atlanta, Georgia, United States - LL-1503 | ecosystem: Environmental > Aquatic > Freshwater > Lake | place: USA: Georgia | collected... | reverse complement strand
TTGGTACAACAGAATTTGCATATCCAGATGGCCCATCGGATCCCAAGTAGCTGACGAAATGTTCGAATAGGCCCTTATTCAAGTACGAGGAAACTACAAAACACAGAGTGATCCCGACGATGAAACAGACGGAAATTGTAAGAGTTAATTCTTGTCGAATCTGTTGTCTTTTAGTTTTAGTTGTTTTATTCATTGGTGACAGACTCAGGTCCAGCAACCATAATTAGATTCTTCCCAAGACCACGAGATCTAATCAGCCGTGAAAGAAATATTGATGTCGGGATGATAACTTTGTCATACAGCGCTACTGATGATGCGCCTAATGTTTCCCTATTCAGAACCCGATAAGAAAGCCAGTACGGCAAAACTCCAATGGGGTCGAAATAATGAATTGATTTTGTCTGTAAGCCCGCAGCTCTGATCACCGCTTCAAGTTCAGAGCGCCGGTAACGGCGAAAGTGTCCTGATACTGCATCCATAGAGCCGTACAAAGATGGCATCGCGGGCACAAAAATAATTATTTTTCCATCGGGATTCAGAACAGTCTTTGCGATTTGTAGTTCTCGGATGTCATCTTCGATATGTTCAAGAACATTCACAATTACTATCGAGTCAAACTTTTCATCTTGGGAAATTTGGTTTGACGTAAGTGCCTGTTCCAAAGTTGATGGAAACGAGCGCACTCCTAGTGTTTGCGTAGAAGCTGTTAATTGTTGGCAAAGCTTCGGGTCGGGTTCAAGTGATGTGATGGAGCGTCCATCTTTAACCAACATCGTAGAAATTTGGCCAAGCCCAGCGCCAATCTCCAGGACGTTCGCACCCAGTAGGTAATCAAATTGATTAAGAATGAGCCGTGTTGATGTGGGAGTATTGGACAAGAGTTCAAGTTCACGTCGAGCGTTGTAGTTTTCCACCCCATCTTGTCCGTGACTTGCTCCGAGGAATCCATTTTCTCGTGCCTTGATCATGTGTCGTGTGGATCGAATTGATGGTAAGTCACCTACAGCCTTAAGAATTTGTCTAAATCGCAAATTGGAAACCCCTGACAGCCGTGGTCGAAAATGAATTGGGATTTCTGAAACTTTCAGACCTTGCGCGGCAGCAATTGCAATTGATGCTCCAAAAAATGAAAAACCATTGAAGCCGACTAAGTCCCTCTGCAATTTTGCTACGGCAATTCGGCTATATACGCGAAAACTAGTTGTCGAATCTTTGACATCTCGTGGAACTCCCACCAAATGTAAACAAAAACCACTGACACGCGACAAAACTCTTCGTGAGTAGGTTAGGCCGTAGCAACGTCCTCCACGGGTCCAACGTGAACCGATTGTGATGTCGGAGCCAGTAGTGACGTGTCCCCTAATAAGATCAGTTAGCTGGCGGGCGTCGTGTTGTCCATCAGCGTCAAGATTCACCACATATTGCATTTGAGGATTCAATAGGGCGATATTGAAACCCAAAATTAGTGCGGCTCCTAGACCACCCCGTGGTCCATCAACCACATATGAGTGAAGCGAATACCGTTCAAAAAGTTCTAAACATCGGTCGGTAAAAGATTCGTCATCGCCATCGTTGACAACAATAAGACGAAAACTCCACCCAAATCTTTCCAAAATTGAAAAACTCTCTGACAATTCCTGAAGAACTAAATCTATAGTTCCGCTTTCGTTCCTAGTTGCAAGAAGAACCTCAACTAGGCCAGGCTCGTTGAGCTTATTAGCCATCATCATCCTATGTTAGTCCAGTTTAGATTAACTTTTATGAGACGAGTTAAAAGAATCTAGTCTCAACAAAGTTGAGACCCATCCGCCTAAATAGTTTGACACAATTAAGAATCTGAACAAGTTAGTAGACCTCAAATCAATGGAAAATTCATGAACAAAAAAATTGTCGTAACTGGAGCTGCTGGTTTCATAGGTGGGCATCTTTGTCGCAAATTGTTAATTGAGCACGAATGTTCCGTAATTGGAATTGACAATCTACGATCTGGAGATTGGTCAAGAACCCCAGACAAAGTCTTACGGATAGAGAGGGATCTCAGCGATTTTTCTCAGAACGAACTAAATGAACTCCTTAAGGGAGTTGACATCCTGTTTCATCTTGCGGCAGAAAAATACAACTCGTCAAAATCAACCCCAGAAAAACTCTTTCAAACAAATGTTCTCGCTACAGAAAGGTTGTTTAGAGCAGCTGCACTTAATAATGTTGGCAGGACAGTTTTCACTTCTTCGTTATACGCGTACGGATCCATGGGGCCCACAATAATGAACGAAGAACAAGTTCCATTGCCTGTGACATTATATGGTGCATCAAAATTGATGGGGGAAGGTATTTTACGTTCCACAGATCGCGAAATCGGACTGAGTTGGAATGTTGCCAGACTCTTCTTCATATATGGACCAAATCAACACGCGGAGGGCGGGTACAAGTCCGTCGTACTAGGAAACTTTGAAAAAATAATTGCCAATTCCCCACCTACAATCAATGGAGACGGAGAACAATCTTTAGACTATGTCTATATTGAAGACTGTATTGAAGCGCTAATGACGCTAGCTACAGATGAGCGTGATAGAGAAATAGTCAATGTATCGAGCGGTACAGGAATCTCAATAAAGGACTTGACTGGCTACATGTTGAATATCGCAAAGTCCAATTTGCACCCTATAACTCAAACTTCGGACTGGACTAAGGGGAGCGTGCGAGTAGGCAGCACTGATGCTATGAAAAGTAAATTTGATTGGCAAACCAAAGTTTCCCCGATATCAGGGCTAGCAAAGGTTTATGACTGGTTACAGAAATTATGAGTGAATATTCTCCAATCATAAGTTTAGTAGCCCCTTGTTTTAATGAAGAGAAAAACGTCGCAGAACTTTTCAACAGATTTTTACTTGCTGCGAAGGACAATAATTTCGATGTTGAAGTCGTTTTTGTAAACGACGGTTCGACGGATGGTACTCAGATTGAACTTGAGAAAATATCCAATGCCTTTCCTTTGAATGCCAAGATCATTACTCACACTGAAAATTCAGGGATACCTATGAGTTGGATCTCAGGAATCAGAAAAGCTGTGGGCACTTATGTATGTCTCATAGATTCGGATCTGCAAAATCCGCCCGAATTTGTTTTCGAACTATACAAATCATTGATGGCAAGTGGGATGGATATTTGTCGCGGTGTTCGAGTTCCCGTCCGAAACCAATCAAAGAATCGAGTAATAATGTCGAAGGCCCTTAATCACATTCTCAATCATTTCTTCGGAATGCACTCAAAGGATAATAAATCCGGTTTTTTGATTGGGAGCAAATCAACTATCGAATCAGTGGTTGTGCATGAAGGCAATTACAAACATTTTCAGACGTTTATTGGAGTTTCTGCAAACTCTAAAAACTTAAAAGTGGTAGAAATAGATACACCTTTTGAAGATCGAAGATCAGGTGTTTCATTTCTCTCTGGTAAATCGATGCAAACTATCGTCTCAGTCCTTAAGGATATTTTGATTGCTCGTAAAGAATTTGGTTCCAGAATTCAGGGGAAGGCTCTGAATGTATAGAGGTTTAAGGCGCGTACGGTTTGAAGCTTATTTTATTTTAATGCCTCTACATGCTTGGATGATTCGGGGTAGAAGTACGCGACGTTTTTATAAAGAACTTAAAAGTTCCGAGTCCTCAAGTAAGAGTGAATTACTTGCGAATCAGGAACGGCGGCTTAATGAAATAATTATGCACGCATATAACACGACTGATTTTTACAAGGCGCGTTTTGATTCCTTAGGAATAGATCCAACAACAATAATTAGCGTTGAGAAATTAACTGAACTTCCCCTTCTAACCAAGAACGACGTTAGTGAAAATCTAGATTCAGGTCTGATCTCCCGAGTTATCAATCCCAAGCACATGCTTCGCATAAATACCAGCGGTTCAACAGGAAGACCGTTCACAATATATGCAAATAGAGAACAACTTGAGATTAGATTCGCATCAACAATTCGTAGTCTTGAGTGGACCGGTTGGAAATTTGGAGATAAACAAGCTCGACTTTGGCATCAAACGATTGGAATGTCGTTTACTCAAGCAACGCGTGAACGAATTGACGCTTGGTTTATGAAGAGGATGTTTATTCCGGCATTTGAAATCAGCCCCAAAAATATTGAGCTATTTATTGAAAAAATTAGAAAGCATAAGCCAGTACTTATAGATGGTTATGCAGAGTCTCTAAACTTCTTAGCCACTTACATAAAGTCTGGTGGCGAAGCGAATTTTTCTCCTGTTGCGATTATGTCTTCTGCACAAGCTTTACCAATCAAAACTCGAGAGATAATCGAAGAAGGTTTTGGTACACAAGTTTTTGATAAATATGGAAGTCGTGAATTTTCTGGAATTGCTTATGAATGTACAGCACATGGCGGACATCACGTGGTGGATGAATGTTACATAGTTGAAATTTTAGTAGATGGCCGAAAAGCGATTCCAGGTGAGGTTGGAGAGGTAGTTATCACCGATCTCTTCAATAGGGCTACTCCAATGATTAGATATAGAATCGGGGATCTTGCTGTAGCACTCGATAATTCAGTTGAATGTGAATGCGGTTTATCCCACTCCCGAATTGGAGACATTGAAGGAAGAACTCAGGCTATTGTTCATTGTGCAGATGGAACTTGGCTTCCTGGAACTTTCTTCGCCCATTTTTTTAAAGATTACGAAAACACGATAAAGCTATTTCAAATTAAACAATCCGTGAAGGGGAGTTTTACTCTAAAAATTGTGAAGAGTGCGGGCCACTCATCACAAGAAATGTTGAAAGTGATTCGGTCATTAGAGAAATATACGGGCGATACACAAATTGATGTTGAATATGTCGAAGAGATACCGCTAGTTAGAACTGGCAAAAGAAGCCCAGTAGTTTCCGATATCTCAGAAGACTTTCAGACAGTCCCTATTTCATCTCAGATTAGAAAGAGAGAATAGTGATGAAAGCTCTTGTAACAGGCGCAGCTGGGTTCATTGGCAGTACTCTGGTGGATCAACTCTTGAATATGAATATTGAAGTTGTTGGAGTTGACAGCTTTACTCCGTACTATTCATCCCAACGAAAAGAACTTAATCTTAGAAAAGCTCTAGCAAATCCCCTATTTACGCTTCACCGCATTGATTTAGCTGTGGATGATTTAAGCGATGTGCTGTCGGGTGTCACGGATATCTTTCATCAGGCTGGTCAGCCAGGAGTTCGATCGTCATGGGGGCCAGAATTTCTAGAATACGTCAACTGGAATGTATGGGCAACTCAGCGATTATTAGAGCATTCCAAGGGAATGGCGGGTCTGAGGTCATTCGTAGCTGCGTCTAGTTCATCCATTTATGGAACAGCCGAACATTTTCCGACCCGTGAAAGCGATTCGCCCCAGCCCATTAGCCCGTATGGTGTGACCAAGTTGGCGAGCGAACATCTTTGCACTTTGTATGGGAAACAGTTTGAAGTTCCGACAGTCGCATTGAGGTACTTTACTGTCTTTGGCCCACGACAACGCCCCGATATGGCGATAGGGAAGATAATCAAGGCGGGATTAACCAATCAGGTTTTCCCACTTTTGGGAGATGGCTCTCAATCGAGAGATTTTAGTTTCGTGTCAGATGTGGCACAGGCAAACATTCTGAGTTCGGCGGCTTTGAGAAATGGGCTTGATCCTGGAAGCGTGTTTAATGTTGGGGGTGGTAACCCGGTATCCATGGCTGAAGTTATAAGACTTGTCAGTGAGATAGAAAGAACCGAAGTGAAGACCGTTTCGATCCCCCGCGAAGCGGGAGATCCAATGAGGACTGGTGCTGATGTAGAAGCAATTTTCAAGGCAACTGGTTGGGTCCATAAGACATCTTTTATGGAAGGGCTTGAACAACAAATCTCATGGTCGCAAGCAGAGGACCAATAAGTGAAGAACGTCAAAATTGCTATTGTTGGAGCGGGATTTTCTGGTTCGGTTATTGCTAGAAAACTAGCAGAGGCTGGATTTCTAGTCGATGTTATTGAAGAACGAGATCACGTTGCTGGTAACTGCTTCACCAGACGAGACACTAGTACCGGAATCATGGTTCACAATTATGGACCACATATTTTTCATACTCCACATAGTGAGGTTTGGGATTTTGTAACAAGGTTTGCTCTTTTTGAACCTTATGTACATCGTGTAAAGGCATCTCACAAAGGAAAGATTTTTTCACTTCCGGTGAATTTACACACCCTAAGTCAGTATTTTGGTAAACAACTGTCCCCCTCAGAAGCACAAAGATTGATTGAAGGGAAACGCATAAAAAGTATTATTGAACCGAAATCATTCGAGGAACAAGCTCATTCAATGATGGGAGAAGAATTGTATGAGGCTTTTTTTCGAGGGTACACGGAGAAGCAATGGGGAATGTCTGCGAAAAATCTTCCCGCATCTATCCTAAAGAGGCTTCCGATGAGGTTTAATTTCAACGATAATTACTTTGAACATAGATATCAGGGCTTGCCTACCAATGGCTATACCGATCTAGTCAGTAATATTCTTGATCACTCAAATATTGATGTATTTCTGAATACATCAATATCGGCATCAGGATTAAGCTCGTATGACTGGACTTTTTGGTCTGGACCAATCGATGAGTACTTCGATACTAAACTTGGGTCCTTAAATTATAGGACTCTCGATTTTGAGACTAAAACTATAAATGGCGATTTTCAGGGTTGTGCACAATTGAATTATGTAGATCTGGAAGTTCCTTATACCCGCGTAACGGAGCACAAACACCTAAGTCCTTGGGAGAGCCATGATCAATCGGTCGTAACTTTTGAAACAAGTCGCGCTTGGAGCAAGGACGATATTCGCTATTACCCTATCCGATTAGTAAACGATGGAACGGTTCTTCTGGATTATCTTGACCTCGCCAAAAAACAGAACAAGATAACTTTTGTTGGGCGTCTCGGAACCTACAGATATTTAGACATGGACGCTACTATCAAGGAAGCTTTGGAAACAGCAGAACTGTTTATTAAGACCTCAAAAATTGATGAGACAATTCCATCAATAATTCATGAATGATTGATTTCAGGAGATACGACGGTATAACACTCGTCGAATCCAACTCGCAACTCGAACCTTTGCAAGCCCCAACAAAGCATCTCGGCGTGAAATAAATGGGTAACTTTTTCTTAATGATTTAAAAAAAAGTGTGCTTTGTTCTTGTTGAATTTTGGCCATTTTGAACGAGCCACTTGAAGAAGAAAGACGAAAATCACATATCACTCTGTTCAAGCCCACAAAATCAGACATAGAGAGCATCCTGACCCAAAGATCAAGATCGGGACAAAATTTAAAGTTATTTCGAAATCCTCCAACTTTTCTTGCAAGATTTGCGTCAAAAAGTGTTGAACTTGGTTCTCCAACAAGGTTTCGACCGGATTTTACAATGGTGCGTATGGCTTCACTTCCAGTGCAAAAACCGAGCAAGGGGCCGATTCCAATCTTCTTGATTATTACGGACCCATCAGGTCCAACTACTCGTCGTCGACCAGAAATTAAGCCAACTGTTGGATTCGCGTTACGAGCCGCTGTTAACAAATCCTGAAGTGCGCCCTCATGGAGAACGTCATCGGCACACAGCAATAAACAATACTGAGATTGGACCTTTCCTAGCCCAAAATTCCAGTTATCTGTGGCACCAAGATTCTTGGGATGATCAAAAACTTCAATTCTTGGATCGGTGAGTGAATCTAAATATTCCTTCGTACCGTCAGTAGAACAATCATTAGAAACAATCAACTTGAAGTCTTGGACGCTTTGAGATAAAACACTTTCTACAGCAGCAGGCAGCCACGGCATACCGTTATACACAGGTAAAATAATTGTCAATTTTTCCATAGCAATGAATTTTACACAGACTCATGCAGTAGGAGACATCTTTAATTTGGAACATATATGAGAAATAACGATAGAGACGATAAGTCCCAATTGCATTAGAGGACTTAAGACAGAGTTAAATGACGGTGAGTATGTAGCTTCAGGCCAGTAAGGAGTAATTTTAATCGGGATTCCTTTTGGAGCAAGAATTATTGCTATTCCAGCCATATACCAAAAACTTCGACGTGGTGAAATTTCATATTTTCCGGATAAAAAAATCATTACCGGAACAAAGAAGGTTGTTAAAACATAACCAGCAGTCAAGTCAATCAAAAGGCAACAGAAAATAGATGCCAAAATTGAAAATTCAAGTAAATCAAATTTCAACGTGAGTGCAGCAATAATGATTATTCCAGCTATCAGTGCAGCAACCATGGAATAGTTATCGGTAAGTAGATGAGATACTCCAGTCAGTGGAGAAATCTTCAACTCTTGTATAGAAAATAAAAGACCCTTCAGCGAGTTGTTATATGCATTAAATTGAAATGACGAGTCCTGAAGTCCAGAAATCCGACTCATTAATCCTTGAATATTCCTGATCATCCCTCCATCAAAAAAAAGTAGAGGGATTATTGTGGCAATTCCCCCAGTCAATATCGAGATTGCCAGTGGCCGCCATTGTCTTTTTCGTACGAAAATGATCAGAAAAATAATGGGGTAACCTTTTAAGGCAGTTGCTAATCCTAGAAAAATTGCTGATTCATTGAATCTGCTATTCATATATAGGTATATTCCGGTTACAAGAAATCCTGTTACAAACCCTTGAGCATTTCCTCTATCAATAAATGAGATGAAAGGGTATGTCATTACGACAGCAATAAGTACTGTCAAGTACCTCTCGGCTTTACTGACATAGGACATAGATTTTATTATCGGAATGCAAATTAAGAGCGAGCTTGCAATAATAAATGGGAGTAGGGCTGCTAGAACGTGAAGTCTCATGAGTGGCCCAAAGGGCGACATCATCACATAACTAAATGGAAAATAATTCGAACCAATTTCTTTACCATAAGGGGTCGACATCTGAGCGTGGCAGACGGTACTCACGAAATCACCGAAATAGTGAAATCCAAGTGGTCGCGGTAAACAATTCTTGGACACTGATCCAGGACCATCAGTAGGCTGGAATGACAAAAAGTCTCCCATTCTGATCGTGTCGAAATATTCTGAAACTATAAAAATTGTTGAATAGCAGAAAATAGAAATCGAGAGTACCAAGGTCGTCCATGTAGAAACTAGATTCGCATGTGTTGGATCTTTTCTCAAATGATTCGCCTCATAGATAATCTCCTTATTCCAGCCAACATTAGGGCTAGTAATAATGCGCACATAATCAGTGGCGAAATTATCGTCCCAAATGATGGAATCGTGTTCGATGCAGGATTGCTTATCGATATTCCTTTTGGAGCAAGAATTATTGCTATTCCAGCCATATACCAAAAACTTCGACGTGGTGAAATTTCATATTTTCCGGATAAAAAAATCATTACCGGAACAAAGAAGGTTGTTAAAACATAACCAGCAGTCAAGTCAATCAAAAGGCAACAGAAAATAGATGCCAAAATTGAAAATTCAAGTAAATCAAATTTCAACGTGAGTGCAGCAATAATGATTATTCCAGCTATCAGTGCAGCAACCATGGAATAGTTATCGGTAAGTAGATGAGATACTCCAGTCAGTGGAGAAATCTTCAACTCTTGTATAGAAAATAAAAGACCCTTCAGCGAGTTGTTATATGCATTAAATTGAAATGACGAGTCCTGAAGTCCAGAAATCCGACTCATTAATCCTTGAATATTCCTGATCATCCCTCCATCAAAAAAAAGTAGAGGGATTATTGTGGCAATTCCCCCAGTCAATATCGAGATTGCCAGTGGCCGCCATTGTCTTTTTCGTACGAAAATGATCAGAAAAATAATGGGGTAACCTTTTAAGGCAGTTGCTAATCCTAGAAAAATTGCTGATTCATTGAATCTGCTATTCATATATAGGTATATTCCGGTTACAAGAAATCCTGTTACAAACCCTTGAGCATTTCCTCTATCAATAAATGAGATGAAAGGGTATGTCATTACGACAGCAATAAGTACTGTCAAGTACCTCTCGGCTTTACTGACATAGGACATAGATTTTATTATCGGAATGCAAATTAAGAGCGAGCTTGCAATAATAAATGGGAGTAGGGCTGCTAGAACGTGAAGTCTCATGAGTGGCCCAAAGGGCGACATCATCACATAACTAAATGGAAAATAATTCGATATAAATCCGCTGTTATACGGAGAAGCAAATTGCGCATGACAGACAATGCTCACGAAATCACCAAAATAATGTAGACCCAATGGCTGTGGTTTACATGTTGTTGGGATATTTCCAGGCGGATCTGGAGAATAGAAACTCAAAGTAGTAGAGAATCGACCAAATCGAAGATATTCGCTCGAGACGAAGGTGCATAAGATGCCGCATACCCAAAGTGAGAGTTGGAGGACTAGGTATCTAGGACGGAGAACTTTCATTGGTGTTCATTTCAGAATGGGCGAGTGGCGTTGAGCAATTAGATATCAAAACAGTAACTACTCTTAGCATATGTTACGTTTTAGTATCTACATGGGAAGAAATTGAGAACTAACATTTTGACTTAGGTCAAAAGATTTACAATCAAAATCGCGGCAAGGCGAGAATGCAGACGGCCCCTTGCGGATTGTATATCTGCATAAAACGTAGGAGAACAGATTGATTAATTTGAAGAACATGGGTCGGAATAAAAAGTTCTTTAATTATGCCTCATTCATCGCAACAGTTTTCAGCCTTCCTCATCTATTTCTAAGTTTGCCTTCGAAAATGCCATTAGTCGGAGACGATTATCTCTTTTTTAGAGACGTTGGCGCGCCAAATGATTTCTCACACACATTTTGGGGCGCATTTTGGCAAACAGGCCAGGGTAAATGGCGACCAGGATTCGTGCCCCTCGGAGTTTTTCTAGTGCACAGATTTGGAAGCACCTACGACTCATACCAATTATTGAACAAATTTCTCCTGGTCATCCTCGGTCTAATTTTCGGCTGGATTCTCTTTCAGGTAACTAAAATTGTTGCTGCAATTCCAATCGGTGTAGTTCTAGTCGTTGGATCTCGAATGACAGTACTTGATCAAGTCTCAATTTATGGTGTTATGGAACTACTTGCAGCGATATGGGCGATGCTTGCTGTTGCAGTACTAATTGAAGAGATTATAAATGAGAGAAGTTTTCTATTAAGTCGAATCTCGTTATTTTTCTTCCTTTTCATGGCTTCAATTACCCATGAGAGATATGTATTCTTAGCTCTAGGCGTCGCCGCCGGGGTCTTCTTACTTGACAAGACACGCGGAGTAATTTCTACTGCTTATATTTTTGTTCTGATACCAGTCTTAATAGTCTTTATCAGATCCCTGATTCTCGGTACCGAAGTAGTTGTTGGCGGTGGTGAGTCAAAACTTTCTGGGTTTTCTTTCTGGATGTTTGAACGTTTAGGTAAATCAATATTGGCTGTTTCAGGAATGCACAGCGGAATAGGAGTTTATTTCGACAAATGGCCCCTTAGCGACGTTGATAATTCCTTCTCTCTAGGTTGGATTGCGCCATTGCTTCTATTTTCGTTTATTGCCAGCTTGCTGTTGGTAATTCTTAAGAAAATGAAAAATAGTTCAGAATTGAAGAGTAGTGAACGAGCAAAATTATTTACGGTTTTGACATTGTTCGTCTTTTTATTGTTAAGCCTCCTATTGCCAATCGCAACAGTGAAGGAAAGAATTGAAGGTCGATGGTTATTACTTCCCCAACTCGTCTTGATAATTTTTGTGGCCTACTTGGTTATGAAGATTGTGAGCACCAAGATTAAGTGTTGCTTGTTGATACTAAGTTTCTTAACATTTTTTGGAACAGATTTTTACTACCGAAATTCCTCAGAATCTCTGATTCAACTATGGAGGCAACCTCAAGTAATCATTACTGAAAGCTCTCGTATTGCATCATCTCAAGATGGACCCTGGGTGCTAATTGTAAATCAAGATGATCCAACTATGCCTATCTGGTGGCAACTTGGCTTAGGAGGGGCGGCCTCATCTTTGACAAATGCCCCAGTAAGAACTGTCTTAGGTAATCGAAACGACTGCAAAAACCTTAAGGCGTTCTGCGTTGTTGCCACCGTGCGCGGGTTGTCGGCACCCACTTTTGAGTACTTTCCTCCCGCAGTCCCCAGAAAATAAACGAGAACCCTAGAAGAACGAAAAAAACTCTCAAGTTTCTTAGGTCAATTGTGTTTCGTAATTCCCCGTAGGACACATATAAGTTTGCGATTGATCCACTAAATTGGTGAGGTGCTACTCCGCCGATGATGAAGTTTAAATTTGGAAGTACAAACATGTCAGGTGTAACCAACTGATTTGTTTTTATGTTGATTAGAGAAACATCTTTAGAGTCAAGAGTAATTCTAAATGATTTAAGGTTTGCACTGTAATCAAATTGAAACTTTATCTTTTTCCCAGGTTCCAATGGATCTGAAATCGATAGAATTGCCTTATCAGTTCCTTTGTCCGTAAATATTGGCAATTCCAGAAATAAAGTTCCATATTGATTAATTGAGAGTGCAACGTCATTCATTCCTGGTTCCGGCCCAGAGAAAATATAGGAATATCTTCTCGGCCGGTCTAAAGGGGTCAATTCCATCCTGAGTGAAAAGTCAATTTCTGATTTGAAATTTATTTTTGCGCTAGTTACAGGCACAGGGCTTTTGTCAATTTGAGACGAATATGCCAATGGGCCAATGAATGTTCTTTCACTTGGTGGGCGAAGAAGATTTGTAGGTACAAAAGCCCCAAATGTAACTACGAATATCCCAATAACTGCAACGATTCTGTTCTTTAATTTTTGCTTTGTTGAGTTGTTTTGCATTGATTCCTAATTAATTTGTGAGAACAAAAATGATGAACAAGATGTTATCTGAAGTTAAGATTCTTATTAAACAGTTGTGATTTTGTGAGGTAAGCACGTGACTATTCTAATAACTGGCGGTGCTGGGTATATCGGCTCCCATGTAGTGAAACTACTTGTTCAGAACAATCGTGAAGTCGTAGTTCTTGATGATTTATCTCGTGGAAACCGAATGGCCATAGAAGGTGTTCCGCTAGTCGTTGGAGATTACGGCGATTCGAAACTGGTATCGAAAATAATTGAAATGTATGGGGTGGAGTCTGTTGTTCATTTGGCCGGACTAAAATCTGTTGCTGAATCGATGACTCATCCATATCTGTATGTGGAAACAAACATACTTAAAGGTACCGCTTTTTTAAATACCCTAGTGGCGTGCGGCGTGCGGCGCGTAGTTTTCTCTTCGTCCTGTTCTGTTTACGGAAATCCAACAAAATTGCCTGTTACAGAGGATTTCCCATTGTTACCGCAGAGTATGTATGCAGTTTCAAAGGTAGTTCAAGAGAATTTTCTTCATTTTTGCCAACCTTTTGGTTTGGAATTCATTTCACTCCGTTACTTCAATGCCGCAGGAGCAAGCGCTGCTGGAGATATTGGCGAAGACTGGAATTATTCCACAAACCTGATTCCAATGGTGATGCGCTCTCTACTGATCAGCGACAAGCCCGTGGTGGTATTTGGTACCGATCACCCCACTCCAGACGGTACATGCATAAGGGATTATGTCCACGTGACTGATCTTGCGTACGCACATTTTTCGGCTTTAGAAGCTCTTGAAAGTGGAACCAAAAGCATTTTTCTCAATTTGGGAACCGGGAATGGAAATTCAGTCCGAGAAATTATTCGATTAGTCGAAGAATATTCTGGACAAAGAGTTCCAGTTGTATACGGTGCGGCACGTGATGGAGATCCTTCGACGATTTATGCGAACTCTGACCTTGCTGCCAAAGTATTGAATTGGAAAGCGAGCATGTCCATTGAAGACATAATTCAGACGGCCTATAATTGGCACAGCAAAGTTTGATTAAATTGAAATGAGTTTGGTGAAGAGTCACTCGGCCTGCGTGTTTTGGCTAATATCAAATACGTGAAGGTTTTACTTTTGGCGGGAGGTCTGGGCACCCGCATGCGTGAAGAAACTGAGTACAAACCGAAGCCAATGGTGGAGGTCGGGGGTAAGCCAGTTCTGTGGCACCTCATGAAGTCGTTTGCCACTTATGGTCTTACTGATTTTGTTGTGTGTACTGGCTATCGGGGCGATGTCATCAAGGACTACTTTTTGAACTACGACGCCCGTATGAACGATTTCACTGCACACCTAGGTAAATCAACACATATAGAGGTACACGGAAATCACACCGAAATCGATTGGAAAGTGACAGTTGCTGACACAGGGCCAACAACGATGACCGGTGGCCGCGTGAAAAGGGCGGCTAAATATGTAGATGGCCGCTTTATGGTCACCTATGGCGATGGCCTTGCAGATATCGACATTTCAGCCCTTTTGGCCTTTCACGAATCCCACGGCAAATTGGCGACGGTTACCACGGTCCGTCCTTTATCTCGATTTGGTGTCATGGACCTTGATTCCACAGGGCAAGTTAAGCAGTTCAGAGAAAAACCTCAGACCGATGACTATGTCAATGCCGGCTTCTTTGTATTTGAGCCTCAAGTTCTTGATTATCTCGATGAAGAGTGCGTATTAGAGCAGGCTCCACTTGAACGTCTTGCCGCTGAGGGCCAATTGATGGCCTACCGCCATGAAGGTTTCTGGCAGCCAATGGATACGTATCGCGAATTCACAATGTTGAATGAAATGTGGGATAGCGGCAACGCGCCTTGGAAAGTGTGGAAATAGTGGCTCAGGAAGGTTCGGTTGCCTATTGGGGTGACAAGCGAGTTCTAGTTACTGGAGCATCAGGCATGGTGGGCTCATGGCTCACCCGTTGGCTTACAGAAAGCGGTGCCTACACCGTCGCATTCATTGCCGATTCCGACCCTCAAAGTGAGCTCATGCGTAGCGGCACCATTAATAAGGTCAACGTTGTCAATGGTCGGCTTGAGAATTACGACGATATTGA
>Ga0214919_10007278_pt1 | contig 14975 bp, 11 predicted proteins | sample LL1503_MetaG_FD_177994 | JGI IMG/M metagenome (GOLD analysis project Ga0214919, IMG submission 177994) | Freshwater microbial communities from Lake Lanier, Atlanta, Georgia, United States - LL-1503 | ecosystem: Environmental > Aquatic > Freshwater > Lake | place: USA: Georgia | collected... | reverse complement strand
GATTAAAATTGTGCAGAAAATTAAATCACTTTGCACTCAAAGCCAAAATTTATCTCGCCGCTAATAAAGCTGCTTGGGAAGAACTACAAAAAATAAATTTTCAACATACTGCGTAACATCAGTTAAAAACATGAAAATCAGAGTACAAACAATCCGATTTACAGCAGATTCTAAGCTGCTAAGCTGCTAAGCTTTGTGCAAAAAAAAGCTAATAAACTAGATCAGTTTTACGATCAGATTATTAGTGGGGAAGTGTATCTGAAGCTAGAGAATGTAGAGGATGAATCAAACAAGATAACGGAGATTAAACTAATCATACCTGGCAATGATTTGTTTGCTAAGGAGCTGTGTAAGTCGTTTGAAGAGGCCACCGATAAGGCGGTCGAATCATTGCGCAGGCAGATGGAGCGACATAAAGAAAAAATTCGGTCACAAATGAGCAACTACAAAGCAAAAATCCTGGTTGGAGATTCACGACGAGCCAGTACTGTGCTTTAAACAGTGTCGGTAGGCATGAAACCATTAGAAGTGCTCCATATTTTAAGATATGTGGATGATTACTCATGATGGTTTCATGCTTTTATGGTAATACTAAATTTTAGTGGCAGGGCCCTTTGTCAACCTCTCTCTCTTCTTTTAATTCTTCCACAGTTCTTTACCTAAGTGGAGCCAACAAGAGTATCTTAATCACAAATCGTATTATTAAAGAACATACTTCGTTCGCAAGTTCAAATTTTTTTCAAAAAAAATTTTGTCCAACTCTAAATTTTTGTAGATTTGCAGTCCGATTCGGGAAGGACGGTGTGTTACACTGTTTATTTTTCGCGGGTGTTCTTTAATAATTTGATAAAATTAAAGACTAACAAAAGCCTCCTTAGCTCAGCTGGTAGAGCAACTGACTTGTAATCAGTAGGTCATTGGTTCGATCCCGATAGGAGGCTCCTTGTTTTTAGGGGGGGGATTCCAGAGCGGTCAAATGGGACGGACTGTAAATCCGTTACTTCGGTTTCGAAGGTTCGAATCCTTCTCCCCCCACTTTGGCTGGAGCTTAGTTGCTTTTTTGTAAAGCAAGACTCTTGGTTTACAGTCGATAAATTTTAAAAGCGGAAGTAGCTCAGTTGGTAGAGCGATAGCCTTCCAAGCTATAGGTCGCGAGTTCGAACCTCGTCTTCCGCTCTATATTGGACTAATTCATATGACTATATCAGTAGCTAGATGTACTTTGGTCTAATTTTTGGCATTTGACTGGTGATGAAAGCCGATGTAGCTCAGTGGTAGAGTACTTCCTTGGTAAGGAAGAGGTCATGGGTTCAAGTCCCATCATTGGCTCCAAAAATTGAGATTTCGAAAAATAATAGTGTAAAAATTAACCTAATAACTAGTATAAATAACATGGCAAAAGAAAAATTTGACCGCAGTAAGCCGCATTTAAATATCGGTACTATTGGTCACGTTGACCACGGTAAAACAACTTTAACTGCAGCTATAACTAAAGTATTAGCAGATAAAGGTTTCTCAGAAGCTCGTTCATTCGACTCAATCGATTCAGCTCCTGAAGAAAAAGAAAGAGGTATAACAATCAATACAGCTCATGTTGAGTATTCAACCGCAACTCGTCACTACGCCCACGTTGACTGTCCAGGTCACGCGGATTACGTTAAAAACATGGTAACGGGTGCTGCTCAGATGGATGGTGCTATTTTGGTGGTTGCTGCTACAGATGGTCCAATGCCTCAAACTCGTGAGCACATTTTATTGGCTCGTCAGGTAGGTGTTCCCTCTCTTGTTGTGTTTATGAACAAAGTGGATATGGTGGATGATCCTGAATTACTAGAATTAGTAGAGATGGAAATCCGTGAGTTATTATCATTCTACGAGTATCCAGGAAATGATATTCCTGTAATTCAAGGTTCAGCTCTAGGAGGATTGAATGGAGATGAAAAATGGGTTGAAAAAATCATGGAATTGATGAATGCGGTAGATACATACATTCCAATTCCTCCTCGTTTGACAGAGCTTCCTTTCTTAATGCCTGTGGAAGATGTATTCTCAATTACAGGTCGTGGTACTGTTGCCACTGGTCGTATTGAGCGTGGTGTGATCAACTCTGGTGAGCCTGTAGAGATATTGGGTATGGGAGCTGAGAACTTGAAATCTACGGTTACAGGTGTTGAGATGTTCCGCAAAATTCTTGATCGTGGAGAAGCTGGAGATAACGTAGGTTTATTATTACGTGGTATTGAGAAAACAGATATCCGTCGTGGTATGGTTATTTGCAAACCAGGTTCCGTGACTCCACACACAGATTTCAAAGCAGAAATTTATGTGCTATCAAAAACTGAAGGAGGTCGTCACACTCCATTCTTTAATAAATATCGTCCACAGTTTTATTTCCGTACGACAGATGTAACTGGAGAGATCACTTTGGCAGAAGGTGTAGAGATGGTTATGCCAGGAGATAACGTGACCATTACAGTAAAATTGATCAACGCGATCGCAATGGAAAAAGGCTTGCGTTTTGCTATTCGTGAAGGTGGTAGAACAGTAGGTGCTGGTCAAGTAACAGAAATTCTAAAATAGAGTTTCAATAAAAAGGTTAATTGGATAACATAAGCTCATATTTTTGGGCTTATGTTTTCTTATAAATGGATAATTAGGTTGATTAAATATCAGTCTAGTAATGAAAGTATTGGTAGAATACACGGGAATAGTTCAATGGTAGAATAGAGGTCTCCAAAACCTTTGATCAGGGTTCGAATCCTTGTTCCCGTGCTTACGCTAAACATATGGCCAAAGTAGTTGAGTTTTTAAAAGAATCGTACGTCGAAATGACAGAGAAGGTCACATGGCCTACTTGGTTAGAATTGCAAAATTCGGCCGTGATTGTGTTGGTCGCATCCATCATTATTGCTTTGTTGATCTTGGCTATGGACCAATCTGCAGGTGAAGCCTTGAAATTGTTTTATAAATCTTTTGCATAATTGAGGGTACAAATGGCTGAACAATTAAAGTGGTATGTGGTAAGGGCTGTTAGTGGGAAAGAAAAAAAAGTTAAACAGTATCTAGAGGCAGAGATAAACCGCTTAGGTATCTCCCATTTGGTCCCTCAAGTATTGATTCCGATGGAAAAATACTATCAAATGCGTGATGGTAAAAAAATTGCGAAAGAGCGTAATTTTTATCCTGGATACGTACTTGTAGAAGCTGCTTTAGATGGGGAATTAGAACATATTATTAAAAATATTAATAGTGTTATTGGATTTCTAGGTGATAAAAGTGGGAATGCAGTTCCAATGCGTCCAGCCGAGGTAAATCGAATTCTAGGTAAGGTAGATGAAATGACGGTGCAAGCAGAGGCCATGAGTACATCCTACTATGTGGGAGAGAATATAAAGGTGATGGATGGGCCATTTAATGGGTTCACTGGTGTGATTGAAGAAATTAATGAAGAAAAGAAAAAACTGAAGGTTATGGTGAAAATCTTTGGCAGAAGAACACCTCTTGAGTTAAACTATATGCAAGTTGAAAAAGAGTAATCGTATATCATAATACTCAGTATGATAAACAAATAAAAATCTTAAATGTTACTTAGCTTCCACTATTAACATTGATCAATAAATAAACAAGCGAAATGGCAAAAGAAGTCGGTGCGTTAGTAAAATTACAGATTAAGGGTGGCGCTGCCAATCCTTCACCTCCTGTTGGACCTGCATTGGGTGCAAAAGGGGTGAATATCATGGAATTTTGCAAACAATTCAATGCGCGTACCCAGGATAAGCCAGGTAAAGTATTACCTGTTGTAATCACGGTATATACAGACAAGTCATTTGATTTTATCATTAAAACCCCTCCTGTAGCTGTACAGTTATTGGAAACTACTAAGTTGAAAAGTGGGTCAGCAGAACCTAACCGTAAGAAAGTAGCCAACGTAAGTTGGGACCAGGTTGAGGTGATTGCAAAAGATAAAATGACGGATTTGAATGCATTTACTGTAGAGTCTGCCATGAAAATGGTAGCAGGTACGGCACGCAGTATGGGAATTACCGTTAGCGGTAATGCGCCCTGGAACAATTAATTAACACAAATCAGTTTAAGAAGTGGCTAGATTAACAAAAAATCAAAAAAAGGCACATTCCAAACTTGAAGTAGGAAAAGCATATTCTTTAGAACAAGCTTCGGCTTTAGTGAAGAATATTTCGACAACCAAATTTGATGCTTCGGTTGACTTGGACGTACGTTTAGGCGTAGATCCTCGTAAAGCCAATCAAATGGTACGTGGTATTGCAACCCTGCCTCATGGTACTGGTAAAACTGTACGCGTTTTAGTTTTATGTACTCCCGATAAGGAAGAAGAAGCTAAAGCAGCAGGTGCAGATTACGTAGGTTTGGATGAATATATTGCCAAAATAGAAGGTGGATGGACTGACGTTGATATCATTATTACCATGCCTAGTGTGATGGCAAAAGTAGGTAAACTGGGCCGTGTTCTAGGTCCACGTAACCTGATGCCAAATCCGAAGTCTGGAACTGTAACTCCTGAAGTTGGAAAAGCAGTGACAGATGTTAAAGGTGGTAAAATTGATTTCAAGGTAGATAAAACAGGTATCATTCATGCTTCTATAGGAAAAGTATCGTTTGGTGCTGATAAGCTTTATGAGAATGCGTTGGAAGTAATTCAAACAATTTCTAAGCTGAAACCATCAGCAGCAAAAGGAACTTATTTCAAAAGCATTCACATGTCCTCTACGATGAGTCCTGGAATCGCAATCGAAACTAAAACAGTAGCGGGGATCTAGTTATGAGAAAAGAAGAAAAACAAGATGTTGTTCTTGCTTTAAAGGAACAGATCGAAGAGTACGGTAATTTTTACATTACAGATACTGCAGAGCTTAGTGTAGCAAAAATAAATGGTATTCGTCGTCAATGTTTTGATAGTGATATCAAGATGAAAGTTGCGAAGAATACACTTATTCAAAAAGCATTAGAGGCTGCTACTGGTGATTATTCAGAGTTGTACAGTGTTCTAAAAGGGTCTTCATCTATCATGTTCTGCAAATCGGCAAGTGCTCCTGCAAAGCTGATTAAAGAATTGAGAAGAGGAGGCGAAAAGCCAGTATTGAAAGCAGCATATATTGATTCTGCTGTATTTATTGGAGATAACCAGTTAGATGCATTAGTAAATCTGAAATCTAAGGAACAGCTAATAGGCGACATCATTGGATTACTACAATCTCCAGTTAAGAATGTGATCTCAGGCCTACAGTCTGGCGGTAACAAGCTTGCAGGAATTGTGAAGACTTTACAAGAAAGAGGTTAACGAACACCTGAAGTTCGAATAATTAATTACAACAAAGTATTGAATTTAAAATTAAAATAAAATGGCAGATTTAAAAGTGTTTGCTGAGCAATTGGTAAGCTTGACAGTAAAGGAAGTAAACGAATTAGCTCAAATATTGAAAGATGAGTATGGTATTGAGCCAGCTGCTGCTGCAGTAGCGATTGCTGCAGGTCCTGTTGGAGATGCTCCAGCTGCTGCGGCTGAACAAACCGCATTTGATGTTATATTGAAAGAAGCAGGTGGTCAGAAATTGGCAGTTGTTAAATTGGTAAAAGATCTAACAGGCTTAGGTTTGAAAGAAGCGAAAGACTTAGTAGATGGTGCACCAAAAGAAATCAAAACGGGTGTTGCTAAAGATGAAGCAAATGCGCTTAAAAAACAACTAGAAGAAGCTGGAGCCGTAGTTGAAATTAAGTAAACTCCTCCCCTAATCTGATGGCATTAGACTCCGATTCTCATTGGGGTCTATTGCCATTTGTATATTTTCCATCTCTGTTTGACTTACAGTACCAGGCTAGACGGTAAAACAAGTTGAAGTTTATTTTTTTAAACTATAAATCGTAATCCCTTGGCAAACAAAAATAAGCACAGCGAAAGAGTAAACTTTGCTACCAGTAAGCATGTGTTAGATTATCCAGATTTCCTGGATGTGCAATTGCAATCTTTCAAGGAATTTTTCCAATTAGAAACAACTTCAGACAATCGCTACCAAGAAGGCTTGTTTAAAGTGTTTTCTGAAAATTTCCCGATCTCTGATTCAAGAAATATTTTCGTTTTAGAGTTTCTTGATTATTTCATTGATCCTCCGCGCTATGATATACAGGAGTGTATTGAGCGTGGTTTGACGTATAGTGTTCCGTTAAAAGCCAAGTTAAGGCTGTCATGTAATGATGCGGAACATGAAGACTTTGAAACGATCGTTCAGGATGTGTATCTAGGGACTATCCCTTACATGACACCCAAGGGGACTTTCGTGATTAATGGTGCAGAGCGTGTGATTGTTTCTCAATTGCATCGTTCCCCTGGTGTATTTTTTGGTCAAAGTAGGCATACAAATGGAACCAAACTATACTCTGCACGGGTTATTCCTTTTAAGGGATCTTGGATTGAGTTTGCTACTGACGTGAATAACGTGATGTATGCATACATTGATCGTAAGAAAAAATTTCCAGTAACAACCCTATTGCGTGCTATTGGATATGACTCAGATAAAGAAATTCTAGAGTTGTTTGAATTAGCGGATGAAGTTAAAGTAAGTAAATCTGGCCTTAAGAAATGCGTGGGAAGGAAACTTGCTGCAAGAGTGCTTAAAAAATGGGTTGAAGACTTTGTGGATGAAGATACAGGTGAGGTCGTTTCAATTGATCGTAATGAGATCATTATGGAGCGAGAAACCGTTTTAGAAGATGAACATATTGATATGATCATTGATGCTGGGGTGAAATCTGTCATCTTAACAAAAGAAGATGCTGTCAACAGCGGTGATTATACTATTATATACAATACACTACAAAAAGATACATCAAACTCAGAGAAAGAAGCGGTAGAACATATTTACCGTCAACTACGGAATGCTGAACCACCTGATGAGGAAACAGCACGTGGTATTATCGACCGTTTGTTCTTTTCCGATAAACGATATGATCTTGGAGATGTTGGACGATACCGGATCAATCGTAAGTTAAAGATGGACACATCGGATACGACGAAAGTCTTAACAAAGAAGGATATTATTGCCATTGTGAAGTATTTGATTAAGTTGATCAACTCAAAAGCAGAGGTGGATGATATTGATCACTTATCAAATCGTCGTGTGCGTACGGTGGGTGAGCAGTTATATGCTCAATTCGGTGTTGGATTGGCACGTATGTCGCGAACTATTCGTGAGCGAATGAATGTTCGTGACAATGAGGTGTTCACGCCAACAGATCTAATTAATGCTCGTACCCTATCTTCGGTTATTAATTCGTTCTTCGGAACAAATCAGTTGTCACAATTCATGGATCAAACCAATCCTTTGGCGGAGATTACGCACAAGCGTCGTCTTTCAGCTTTAGGCCCAGGTGGTCTTTCTCGTGAGCGTGCAGGTTTTGAGGTGCGTGACGTACATTATACCCATTACGGTCGTTTGTGTACCATTGAAACTCCAGAGGGACCAAACATTGGTTTGATTTCTTCCCTTTGTATACATGCAAAGATTAATAATTTAGGTTTTATTGAAACCCCGTATCGAAAAGTAGATAAAGGCCGTGTGGTTGTAGAAGAGCCCGTAATTTATTTATCAGCGGAAGACGAAGATGGCAAAACTATTGGTCAGGCTAACGCACTGTATGATGATAAAGGTAATTTTACCACTGCTCGAGTAAAAGCACGATTTGAAGGGGATTTTCCAGTAATTGAACCTGAAAAATTAGACTTGATGGACATTGCTCCGAATCAAATCACGTCGATTGCTGCATCATTAATTCCATTTTTGGAGCATGATGATGCGAATCGTGCCTTGATGGGATCGAATATGCAACGTCAAGCGGTGCCCTTGTTGCGCCCAGAATCACCTATTGTAGGAACAGGTTTGGAAGGACGTGTTGCTCGTGACTCGCGCACATTGATTAATGCAGAAGGCACTGGTGTGGTTGAGTATGTGGATGCCAATGAAATTCGTATTCGTTATGAAAGAAATGAAAATGATGTTTTGGTTTCTTTTGAGGGTGAGGTTAAATCATATAGGCTGATTAAGTTCAAAAAAACGAATCAAAGTACTTGTATCAACTTGAAGCCAATTGTTAAAAAAGGCCAACGAGTAGAAAAAGGCCAGGTTTTATGTGAGGGATACGCGACTCAGAATGGTGAATTGGCCTTGGGAAGAAATCTGAAAGTGGCATTTATGCCTTGGCAAGGTTTCAACTTTGAGGATGCGATTGTGATTTCGGAACGTGTTGTTTCCCAAGATATCTTTACTTCTTTACACATCGAGGAGTTTGAGCTAGAAGTGCGTGACACAAAACGTGGTGAAGAAGAGCTGACTTCTGATATTCCGAATGTTTCTGAGGAAGCGACGAAAGATCTGGATGAAAATGGAATCATTCGTGTTGGTGCAGAGATTAAAGAAGGGGATATTCTAATTGGTAAGATTACACCAAAAGGAGAATCAGATCCATCTCCAGAAGAAAAACTATTACGTGCCATCTTTGGAGATAAGGCAGGAGATGTGAAAGATGCATCGTTGAAGACACCCCCTTCAATAGCAGGCGTGGTTATTGATACGAAACTTTTCTCTCGAGCTAAGAAAACATCCAGAAGTGAAGAGAAAATATTAATTGAAAAATTGGATGCTAAGTATAATAAAGCAGTTAAAGAACTGAAAGAAGCGCTGATTGATAAGTTGTTCTTCATTGTGAATGGTAAAACTTCGCAGGGCATTCATAATGTGTATAAAGAGCTTTTGGTAGCGAAAGGCGTAAAATTTACGCACAAAGTGTTAGTAGAGCTAGAGTATGCAAATATTAATCCGACCAAGTGGACAACTGATGAAGATAAGAATGAGCTGATCAAGCAAACATTGCATAACTATAATATCAAACTTAATGAAGAGTTAGGAGCGTATAAGCGTGACAAGTTTGCGATCAGCGTGGGTGATGAGCTTCCTTCAGGTATTGTACAAATGGCTAAAGTATATATCGCCAAAAAACGTAAACTGAAGGTAGGGGATAAAATGGCAGGACGTCACGGTAATAAGGGTATTGTTGCTCGTATTGTTCGCGATGAAGATATGCCATTCCTAGAAGACGGAACGCCAGTTGATATCGTATTGAATCCACTTGGGGTACCATCTCGTATGAACTTGGGTCAGATTTACGAAACCGTTTTGGGTTGGGCTGGTAAAGAGTTGGGTGTAAAATTTGCTACACCAATTTTCGACGGTGCAACGCATGAAGAAGTGGAAGAGTGGGTATCAAAAGCAGGCGTACCTACATCTGGCAGAACCTACTTGTATAACGGCTTAACAGGCGATCGATTTGATCAACCAACAACGGTTGGCATTATCTATATGTTGAAGCTAGGACACATGGTTGACGATAAAATGCATGCGCGTTCAATAGGGCCATACTCATTAATTACACAACAACCATTGGGTGGTAAAGCCCAGTTTGGTGGTCAACGTTTTGGTGAGATGGAGGTTTGGGCACTGGAAGCATTTGGTGCATCCAATATTCTTCAGGAGATATTGACCGTAAAATCGGATGATGTTATTGGTCGTGCTAAAACATACGAAGCAATTGTTAAAGGCGAACCTCTACCTACTCCTTCAGTGCCAGAATCATTCAATGTATTGATTCATGAATTAAGAGGTTTAGGTTTAGATATTACATTGGATTAGTTAAAAGTTCGAAAATTGAGGGGGTTAATGGCCCTCTCCTATTCAACTTTCAACTTTTAAATCAAAAAAACTATGTCTTACAAAAAGGATAATAAAATCAAAAGTAATTTCACCTCGATAACCATTAGTTTATCGTCTCCTAGTGCTGTTTTGGAGCGTTCAAGTGGGGAGGTGTTAAAGCCAGAAACAATTAACTACCGGACTTATAAGCCTGAGCGTGATGGTTTATTTTGCGAACGTATTTTTGGCCCCGTTAAGGACTTTGAATGTCACTGTGGTAAATACAAACGTATTCGCTATAAAGGAATTGTATGTGATCGTTGTGGTGTAGAGGTAACTGAAAAGAAAGTTCGTCGCGATCGAATGGGACATATTAGTTTGGTAGTTCCCGTTGCTCATATTTGGTACTTTCGTTCGTTGCCGAATAAGATAGGCTACTTGTTAGGTTTACCAACAAAAAGGTTAGACCTTATTATTTACTATGAGCGTTATGTAGTGATCCAAGCAGGTATTAAAGAAGTTGATGGAATTCAGAAAATGGATTTCCTGACGGAAGAAGAATACTTGGATATATTGGATACGCTACCAAAAGAAAATCAATATTTAGACGATAAAGATCCACAGAAATTTATCGCTAAAATGGGTGCTGAAGCGTTGGAAGAATTGCTTAAGCGTTTAGATTTGGATCAACAGTCTTATGATCTTCGTCACCAAGCGGCTAATGAAACTTCTCAACAACGTAAAACGGAAGCTTTAAAAAGACTTCAAATTGTGGAGGCTTTCCGTGGAGCCAATACACGTATCGAAAATCATCCAGAGTGGATGATCGTCAAAATTGTTCCAGTTATTCCACCTGAATTACGTCCATTAGTTCCTTTAGAAGGAGGCCGTTTTGCTACTTCTGATTTGAATGATTTATACCGTCGTGTCATTATCCGTAACAATCGTTTAAAGCGATTGATTGAGATTAAAGCACCAGAAGTAATTCTTCGTAATGAAAAACGGATGTTGCAAGAGGCTGTCGATTCGTTATTTGACAACTCTCGTAAAGTGAATGCTGTTAAAACGGAAGGTAACCGTGCATTGAAATCATTATCCGATATTTTAAAAGGGAAACAAGGACGTTTCCGTCAGAACTTATTAGGTAAGCGTGTCGATTATTCAGCACGTTCGGTAATTGTTGTTGGGCCTAGTCTAAAGCTTCACGAATGTGGCTTGCCGAAAGATATGGCTGCAGAATTGTTTAAACCATTCATCATTCGCAAGATGATTGAAAGAGGTGTGGTTAAAACAGTAAAATCGGCGAAAAAAATTGTAGATCGAAAAGATCCTTTGGTATGGGATATCTTAGAAAATGTATTGAAAGGCCATCCTGTGCTACTGAATCGTGCACCGACCTTACATCGTTTGGGTATACAAGCTTTCCAACCTAAATTGGTAGAAGGGAAAGCAATCCAATTACATCCACTGGTGTGTACTGCTTTTAATGCGGATTTTGACGGTGACCAGATGGCTGTGCATTTGCCTTTAGGAAATGCTGCAATTTTGGAAGCCCAGTTACTGATGTTGGCATCTCACAATATTTTGAACCCCGCCAACGGTACGCCTATTACGGTTCCTTCGCAAGACATGGTTTTAGGCTTGTACTATATCACCAAAGGGCGAAAAACAGATGAGACTCGCGTTGTAAAAGGACAAGATCAAATTTTTTATTCTCCAGAGGAGGTGATCATTGCCTATAACGAGAAAAAAGTAGATCTACATGCTTTCATCAAGGTGAAAACGAATGTGAAAGAAGCGGATGGACAGATTGTAAATAAATTGATTGATACCACGGTTGGTCGTGTTTTGTTTAATCAAAGAGTACCAGTAGAGGTAGGTTATATCAATGAACTACTGACTAAAAAATCACTTCGTGATATTATTGGTGCGGTAGTGAAAACTACGGGTATGGCACGTGCAGCACAGTTTTTGGATGATATCAAGGAACTAGGTTTCCAGATGGCATTCCAAGGAGGGCTTTCGTTCAACCTTCAGGATGTGAATATTCCTGCCGAAAAATCTAAATTGATTGATCAGGCAACCAAAGAAGTGGAAGAGGTAATGAATAACTATAACATGGGATTCATTACGAACAATGAGCGTTACAACCAAATTATCGATATCTGGACCCGTATTAACAATCGCTTAACCGCGAATGTAATGACTCAGTTGTCATCCGATAACCAAGGTTTCAATTCCGTTTATATGATGCTTGACTCGGGGGCCCGTGGTTCTAAGGAGCAGATTCGTCAGCTTTGTGGGATGCGTGGTTTGATGGCTAAGCCTCAAAAATCGGGTTCGGGTGGGGAGATTATTGAAAACCCGATCTTATCAAACTTTAAAGAAGGTCTATCGGTGTTGGAATACTTTATCTCAACCCACGGTGCTCGTAAAGGTTTGGCCGATACGGCCCTAAAAACGGCCGATGCAGGTTATTTGACTCGTCGTTTACATGACGTAGCCCAAGATATGATCGTGGGTGAAACAGATTGTGGCACATTAAGAGGAATTTATACAACCGCATTGAAAGATAATGAGGATGTGGTAGAGCCATTATACGATCGTATTTTGGGTAGAACAACCTTGCATGATGTGTATGACCCCTTGACGAATGAACTATTGGTTCCTGCTGGGTTAGATATAGAAGAAGATATTGCGCAAAAAATTGAAAACTCAGCGCTCGAAGGGATCGAAATTCGTTCGGTGTTAACGTGCGAAAGCAAGCGTGGTGTATGTGGGTTATGTTATGGACGTAACCTAGCCACTGGTAAGCGTGTGCACATGGGTGAAGCCGTTGGTGTAATTGCTGCTCAGTCGATTGGTGAACCAGGGACTCAGTTGACCTTACGTACCTTCCACGTGGGTGGTACTGCATCGAATATTGCTGCAGAATCTCAGATCAATGCAAAATTTGATGGTGTCATTGAATTTGAGAATGTTCGTACCGTAAGTCATCAAACAGAAGATGGTCCTATCGAAGTAGTATTAGGTCGTTCGGGAGAATTCCGAATCGTGGAGGCTAGCACGAACAAGATGATCATGTCTAACAACATTCCTTATGGAGCTTATCTGTATGTGAAGGATGGTGCTAAAATAGCTAAAGGTGATCGAATTTGTAGCTGGGATCCATATAATGCAGTTATTATTTCAGAATTTGAAGGTAAGGCCGAGTTTGAATCCATCATCGAAGGAATTACATTCCGTGAGGAGTCAGATGAGCAGACAGGTCACCGTGAAAAAGTGATTATTGATAGCCGTGATAAAACGAAAAATCCCGTAATCCGTGTAGCTGATAAAAAAGGAAATGGACTAAAAGGATATAACATCCCGGTAGGTGCGCATATTGCTGTCGAAGAGGGTGAAGATGTGAAGATGGGTCGGGTAATTGCTAAAATACCACGTTCTACAGGTAAAACGCGAGATATAACTGGAGGTTTGCCTCGTGTAACGGAATTATTTGAGGCTCGTAATCCGTCGAATCCGGCAGTTGTTACGGAGATTGATGGGGTCGTGACACTAGGTGGGGTGAAGCGTGGTAACCGTGAAATTTCGATTGAGTCGAAGGATGGTCAGGTTAAGAGATACCTCGTTCCATTGTCAAAACACATCCTTGTACAGGATAATGACTTTGTGAAAGCAGGTATGCCATTGTCAGACGGTTCTATTTCGCCTGCTGATATTCTAGCGATCAAAGGTCCTGCAGCTGTTCAAGAGTACTTGGTGAATGGAATTCAGGAAGTATATCGTTTGCAAGGTGTAAAAATCAATGATAAACACTTTGAAACGATTGTTCACCAGATGATGCAGAAAGTAAAGATTGAAGATGCTGGAGATACGCGTTTCTTGGAGAATGAATTGATCGATCGTTGGGACTTTATGCTCGAAAATGACGAGATATACGACAAAAAAGTCGTGACAGATCCAGGAGCATCTAATAACTTGAAACCAGGTCAGATTGTTTCGGTACGTAAGTTAAGAGAGGAAAACTCGGTACTTAAACGTAGAGACTTAAAATTGGTAGAGGCTCGGGATGCGATTCCAGCAACATCAAGTCAAATGCTACAGGGGATCACTCGTGCGTCGTTAGGTACCAAATCGTTCATCTCTGCGGCTTCCTTCCAGGAAACAACGAAGGTCTTAAACGAGGCTGCTATCAGCGGAAAGCGTGATAATTTATTAGGTCTTAAAGAAAACGTAATTGTGGGTCACTTAATTCCTTCAGGTACGGGTTTACGCCAATACGATCGAATTATTGTGGGATCGCAAGAAGAATATGATAAACTCATGGCTTCAAAACGGGAAGAGATAGAGGCGTAAGAAGCCTTGATCTAGCTCTCTCCATTTCGACAAGCTCAATGTCCCAGAAGAGGAGAGTGTGGGTCTTATTTTGAATCCAATTAGAAAAGTCTTCTCTTTTTAGGGGAGACTTTTCTAATTTTAGGCCATGGAAGAAAAGAATATAGAGCCCCAGTTAAACATCGAGTTGTCCGAGGATATCGCAGAGGGGACTTTTGCAAATCTTGCAATCATTACACACTCCAATGCAGAGTTTGTGATCGATTTTATTCGTGTGATGCCCGGTCTGCCAAAGGCGAAGGTAAAATCAAGAATTATTCTGACCCCGGAACATGCCAAACAGTTTTTGCACGCTTTGGAAGATAATGTCGAAAAGTTTGAATCTATTAATGGGCGGATAAAAACGCGTAATGAGCCTCCAGGCTTTCCGATGAACTTTGGCGGACCGACGGCGCAAGCTTGATTTGGATTAATTGGATGAGTGGAGTTAATGCTCTTTTATGATAAACTTTGGAAGTGTGAAGGAAGGTCCTATTGGCGTATTTGATTCTGGTTATGGTGGGCTTACTATTTTAAAAGAGTTAGTAAGAGAACTTCCTCAATATGATTATCTGTATTTAGGAGATAATGCGCGTGCACCATATGGTAATCGCTCATTTGAAACGATCTATCATTATACACTTGAGTGCGTAGAACATCTTTTTAAAATGGGATGTCAATTAGTGATTTTAGCATGTAATACTGCCTCAGCTAAAGCACTGCGAACAATTCAACAACATGATCTTGCCAAAATTGACCCGTCTCGACGAGTGCTGGGGGTAATTCGACCGGTCGCTGAGATCGTTGGGGATTATACAAAGACGGGTTGTATAGGAGTGCTCGGTACAGTGGGCACAGTGGAGTCACAATCGTATTTTCTTG
>Ga0214919_10007275_pt1 | contig 14977 bp, 18 predicted proteins | sample LL1503_MetaG_FD_177994 | JGI IMG/M metagenome (GOLD analysis project Ga0214919, IMG submission 177994) | Freshwater microbial communities from Lake Lanier, Atlanta, Georgia, United States - LL-1503 | ecosystem: Environmental > Aquatic > Freshwater > Lake | place: USA: Georgia | collected... | reverse complement strand
TTCCTCGTGAGATTTTGGTAAATTTTTGTCACTAGTTTTGTACTTGCTTTTAAGAACATGAATAATTATATCATGTTTTGATTTATTTAGCAAAATATTGAATAGCGCTGCATTTTCTATACAACCTCCTCCTGTTGATATTATTTTTGATTCAGGATTTTCAATCAAATTTTTTATAATCTTACATTCTTCTTTACGGAATGTATTCCATTGTGGCTTTGTATTTTTATATACTTTAAAAAAAGGATTTAATTCATCGGAATCATAAAAAGGTAAATTTAATTTTCGAGATAATTGTTTACTTAGAAAAGTTTTGCCAGAATCAGGCATTCCAATAAATATTATATTATGATAACTATATACCATTTGAATCCAACAAATTAAAAATGTCCATCTCATTTATTATTAACAATATATGTCATTAAATGTCATTAAAGTCAAAATTATCATCCACGACATCGGTAGTTTCCATCACTAGCTGCTGTACATTCGTTGTGCCATCTTGATTACTCAAATTCTTGTACATGGAAGGATCAAATTCGCCATTAAGTTTCAAAAGCTCTGCTTCATCGGGGTTGTACTTGTGAATTACATCGGCCTTGTCGTCCTCAAATTCTCGCGTTGAAATCAATACTGTGTCTCCTGGATTAATCCAAACACGCCTCTTGAACTTGCCACGAATATGACAAACTTTTGTTGTAGAATCTGAGCACAAGACAAGACACCTCATATCTCCAAGCATCTTGTCTACCAAACCGTATTCTTGTTGATCTTCTTTAATTATAATTTCACGCTTGCCCATAGTCGGACGAGCTCCGCGCTTGTGTTTTTTTCCACCTCCTGTGTTTTTTGTCATTTGCTATTTATACTATAAGAAAGAAAAAAAAATGTCTCGAGTCAGTTTTTAAAATGTTTTTTAAAAAGCCTTGTTATTTAATCCTCGGCAAAAAAAAATTTACAAGTATCAATTTTTGCTTCACGCGCAACTCTAAATCTTGATATTTCCTGGAATTTTCTCAATCTCCGAAAATGGAAGAATCATGACAAGATCCTTGCGGTTAAAACGTCCATACAAAGTATATTCTATACCACTCTCTGTCACATAGGGAAGTTTTTTATAAAAATCGTTGACTTTTTCTACAAGTCTCTTTCTATTCACAATTAGAAAGCCCGTGGGAGTTTGAAATGCAATGGCGTCTGCTTGTCCATACACCCATCCTGGGTATCCGTCGATATTATGGACTTCTAAATACGCAATCGAAGGGTCAGGTTCCTGTCCCCTTTTACGAGCCTTCATCGACTTGACTTCGACACGAATATATTTACGGAGTCGCTCCTCAAAAGTCACAAAGTCATAATGTTTCTTGTGGTTTTCAAACTTGGTCGCTGTACGAATCCTTTTGCCTGCAGACTTGTAGTAATCATAAAATTGATTTTCAGCAGTTTGACCAAGCTCCCGTGAAATACTATCGGCTAGTTCACCTCCACCGCGAACAGGTCCCGGCCCCGCAAAGGGTGACTTCTTGATAAAGGACTGGAAGCATGGAGTACAGTAACGATGTCCTTTGGAAGGAGAATCGCAAATTTGGCAGTTCATCTGTTGAATTTTAGTAATCTGTATTATAGATTGGGACATTTTAAGTTAACTTCCGGGTTAATTTTTGATTTCAACACATTAAATTTCGCGTCATCAGTTTTTGCATGACCAGCTTGAAAAAATTTTTTAGGTTCATTTTTTACAAATTATAAAAATTCTTGGGTAAATCTCTAAATAATTTTGAAAAAATAAAATTAGTAGATGTTGCCCATTTTAAATCTTCTTCAAACATCTTTAATTTATCTTTGGTAAAATACTTTATAATATCTAAACCCTCTTTTTTAGAATCAACAACAATTGCAAAAGAAGATTGAGACAATCCATATAATCCCTCTAAATCAAGAATAGGATTATTCCACCCTCCAAATCCATTAAAAATAACTTTCGGTACACCAAACCCGCCTTCTTTAAATCTTTGATTAGTGTATAAAAATGTTGGACCATCTTTTCGTATTCCGTGAATAACGGGATGCTTAAACCCACCTCGTCTAATTGTTTGAGTGGTATTTTTATCAGAACCGTATATAGATCTGCTATATAGTAAATTACATTTAGGTCCTTTAAAAGTAATTAATCTAAACCATGTATTCAAATTAGCATTAGGTAAATAAGGAATTTTCAAAAGAGATTTTTGATAAGTTTTTTTGTCTGTGGCTTGGATGATTGTTTGTATATTAACTTTTTGCTTCAAAATTATTATTAAATCAAATCTTATGGATACATTATTATTAAAAACCTTTTTAGATTCCAATGTATCAAACATATGTAACCACAATACAGTATTATCACGGGTCATAAGCTTCCAAAGATCCTTGCTTCTACTTTTATCGTCAGCCGGCTTTCTCCAACCCGGTGGCAATAACATACCAAAATAACCATTCGGTGCCAACCATTTTGTTAATGAATATTGAACAAAGTCTATCCACAAACTGTCACCCGCTTTTCTATCTGTTTCCTTTAGTTGAGGTCTTTCAAACGGTGGATTTCCAACAACAACTGTAAAATTATCAAGTCCGAAATGCTGTCTTGAATTAAATTGCGTAATTGTATTGCCGTGAAATATATGGAGAGAACTTCCAAATATCTGCTTCATCATGGAAACATTAGATGAATCAAGTTCAGCCGCAAATAACATGTTTCTAATTATATGAGCATGTCGTACCTTTGGATCACTAAAAACTTTACTCAATGAATTCATTAATTTCTTATAAATTAAGACTAAAAATCCACCCATACCTGCAGAAGGATCAAAAAAAGTAGAATTAGGATTTCTCCATATATAGTCCGGAATTCGATCTATAATCATATAAACACATTCAAAAGGTGTAAAAACTTCTCCCATATTTTTCTTTTCGTAAAATGTAGGTTTCAAAAATCGACGGTATATTTCCATGACTTGATTAAAGTCATGTTTCAATAACAAACCTTCCGTGTTTTTTTTCATTTGTTTATACGGAAATTTAAATATTTTTTTATACACCATAAAACTTTCAACTCTTGCAAATTGGCTTCGGTGCTGTCAGCAAGTTTTTGAATTTTGCTTCCAGTGACCATGTAAGTTTTCGAGGTGCTTGTTGGACTACTTTAAGAACAGCTATAGTATCGTGTCTCTTTAATTTGTTCCTATTCATAGCATCGCTAGTCTAGTAAATTGATTTACAAGTGGTCGCAAAAAAAAGCTCTTTGTTTTTGTAGTGGTTCCAAATTGGAATGTTTTTTTTTACAAGACGTTCTAACCAGACTCCCTAGCTCAAAATTAAGCTATTAATCTCACTTCTAAGTTTATTAGCTTCCTGCTTGAAAAATTCAGCAGTTTGAACTAAAGAATCTGCGTGATTATACAAGTTATGTAGCTTTTGCCTTGTCACCATCATGGATAAAAGTGGCTTTACTTGATGTTGAGCATTCGTATTAACAATAGTTGGAGTTATTTGAGTTGCGTGTTTTTCTCGATCATGTCGATCCAACCATCCCTTCTTAGTGTAAGTCTTCTTTGAAGACGGGCATTTGGCACATTGATAGTTCATTTTAAAGTTTTGTAGCTAAAAAAAAATGCAATCAATTTTTAAAAATTGCAGTATTAAAACTACCACAATTAGAGCACTCCATGGCGATGGGATGGAATACAGTCTGCGACTTTTTTAAACAATCATTGCATAAAAGTTCGACATCTTTCGCTTCTTGTTCCGTGGGAATTGGAATCGCACAAATAATCGACTTGTATTTTGACCAATCGACATCAATCATTGTTTTTTTACACAAAGGACACTGGTATTTATTATTTTGCATCATACCTTCAAGACATTTAGAATGTATCCAGTGTCCACATTGGAGATTCGCTGCTGCAAGATGTTGATAATACAACCGTTCCAAACATACACAACATTCAGAATCAGGATCTGCTTTTTTATTAGTACAAGTATGCTCACCAGCTGCGTAACAAAGATTGCAAGTATCACAATGAAATCGATCTTGAATCGATTCTTTATAACATATTTTACATTGATTACAATGGACGATAGGAAACTCTGCCCAAAGATTGCAAATATTGCAAAAATGTTCGGCAAAAGGTTGCTTACAATTTTGACATTCTGATGATTTATCCTGAATAGTGTCGCAAGAATTACATTGCACTGTTTTTATAGAGTATCGATCGATAGGATGACTTTGCACAGCGTCGTGACATAAACGACAATCAAAATATTGTTTGCAACAGGGCGCCAGGATTTTACAATTTCTTTTATAGTGTTGACACAATTTTATATCGTTATTGTAATATAAAATTTTATTGACAGGTTTCAATTTTTGCATTATTTAAAAAAAAAAGGAAATTTTTTGCCAGGAGAAAAAATTTTTATAAATATTAATAAATGATGAATTTTGAAATTGGGTTTTGGGTTATATTTTGTATAATTTTTACCATCATGGCATTTTTTATATGGATTTGTGTTATGAAATCCAAAGCAGAAACTATAATGAAAATTAGTTCAGTAGGTTTAGGATATTTAATACAACAATATTTGACCAAAAGTTTTCAAAAAGTTTCTCTACTTTTAATACAATCTAACAAAACGACGGATAAAATTTCACTGGAAACCATTTCAGCTCAACAATCCAAGTTTATTGAATTTTACAAACCAATCTTTACCAAAGAAATTTTAAAATTTAGTCGAGGAAACAATATTGTAAAATCTATCCTGGACAATGTCACCAAAACACATGATTTGGATTTGTTTGCCTTTCCAGATATTATTATAAGCAAAAACGAATATTATAATACAATGTTGTTTTTAGCTTCCTACAAGACAATGCAAAACCCATTAACAATGTCCAACCAAGATGCCAAGGAATTTTTGGATAATCTTGTTCATTCAGAAATCATAAAAAGCAAATGATTCCAATGGTAAATCATCATTGTAATTTTCCGGTGCTTCATATTTTTTTGCAGTTATAATTTTAAAAAGAATGGCTCGGGGATAATAAAATGCAATACTAGGAGCTGTCAGATTATTGACGGAAGATGTCCATAATTGATTATGTACACTAAACGATTCAAACATTTGCACTTTGGAAATTAATGCATGATCAAATTCCAAATAATTTGGTAAATGAATTTTTGGGGTTCCATAAAATATATTTTTATTGCACCCAATCGAAAATTCGGAACTGAGCAATTTTAATCTTGGCAATTTCTTTCCCACAAAAATATACTTTTCATCACAATATGCTGATAAATATTTTGGAGAAGATACTAAATCCATAATTCGAGCATTGGGTTTTTTAAAAGGATGCATCGGATCACTGGAAATCGTGTTACTATAATAATCCAGAATTATGAATCGTTTCATTTTAGAAATTTTATCTTGAACAACAGTCACGATTTCTAAACGATTGCCATTCAAATAATCACAAGCAACACCAAAAAAATTAAAAAACAAGTATTTTTTAGCAGGTAAAGTTTTAAAGACACTTACAGGACACAATTCCAAATCCTCTGGAATTCTTTTCAAAATTTCCGTTTCATTATGAATTTCATAACCCACCCAAATTGAATTAGGATGTAAATCAAAGTTCATTTGTTTATTACCTACCGCTAGTTTGTACGCTTTTCTTTGAATGGGTGAGGGTAGTAATGATAAACATTGCACCGCAATATGTAAGAATAGGTTCCAAAGTCTCATTTTTATTTCATATATTTTTTAATTTTCTTAAAAATAGATTGTAATGAGTCTTATTGTAATGCGTCATGGAGAAACATTGTTTAACAAGATGGGTGTCCTGGCAGGGTGGACAAATGTTCCTCTCAGTAATTTGGGAAAACAACAAGTATTTCGCACCATTCCAGTATTAAAAAGTGTCAATATTCAAAAAATATTTACCAGTGACCAACAAAGATCTATTGAAACTGCAAACATTATAAAAAAAGAATTGCAAAAAGATATTCCAATTATATCATCGGAAGCATTAAAGGAGCGTCATTATGGAATTCTAACCGGAAAGCCTAAATCTGAACTAAACAACTTATATAGCCCTCAAACAGTTCAATCTTGGAGGCGTGGATACTATGACCGACCTCCTTATGGTGAAAACTTGCACGATGTAAAAATGCGTGTATCGAATTTTTACGAAGCAAATATAATACATTGTTTCGATAATCAACAAAATATTTTAGTAGTATCTCATAGTAATACATTGCGCGCTCTTTTTGTACATTTGAAACTAAAAGATGAAAACACGATCGAGAAATTTGATATTAATAATTGTCAAATCATCAAAATAGATTGGAAGAATTGTAAATTTTCCTATTTAATGGTTTAAGCATTTAAATTTTAATGTAAAATGCTAGATTTTTTACAGGTAAATGAAACCAAACCCTATTCTACAAGTGTTTTAAATACAGAACTTATTCGTACCGGTACAGATCAATCAGGATCTTGTTTTTTTTATTCATTATATTATCCTTTTAAAGACTTTCGTGAATTATCCAACGACCAAAGAAAAGTTTATATTGAAAACAAACGAAAGGAATTAGCCGATAAAATACAATTTGAAGAATGGTTTTTGATACAAAATGGCAATATTGCATTTTTGCAAATTATTGAATCCATGCGACTTATTATGCATTCCATTCCAAAATTATTGCTTGATAACCAAGAATATTTTGAAAAATATGATGTAAATCCAGTGGCGATTGATATTTTGTTTACATTACTAAATCCCAATTTGGTGGAACAAGAAATTTTACCACAATGGGATATGGAATGTTCTAAAAAATACCAAGCAGAAAATGAAGAATCCTATTTGGAACAAATAAAAAATACTTGGTATGATATTTACAAAGTAAAAGTTAAAAAAGCCATTGATGACTTGGAAAAAAAGATTGATACCCATGTACCAAAAATGAGTATCGACAAGAAAAGTAAAGTAATCCAGAAATTATCCTTGCTTAGTTATCCAATATTTGATTTTGTCACGACAAAGGCCTTGTCTGACTTTAAGTCTGAAATTTCAGACCCCAAAAAATGGCTTAATGTCTTTATTTTTTCAAGTGTAGTGGATTACTTAAATCATAAAGTAAATATTATAATTCTTGACGAACAAACTGGAATGCCTTATGAGGGCATGAAATTATTGTATAAAAAACATGTGTTTAAAAACGAAAACCCCTTTGTCGTCATTTTGTATTTCAAGGACATGCATTTTGAATCACTTGGTAAAAAAACAGTCATTAATAAAAAGACTATTATTCAACGCTTATTCAAAAAAGATGACCCGTTTATTATTACTTGTCTTACTTATTTAGAAGAAGATGAAGAATCTACAACTAGAGTTAATTAAATTTATTGGTAAGTAGAATTTACAAGGTTAGTTTTGCAATATTGTGGGTATGCATTGCTAATGTTAAAGTAATTGGAATCGGATAGAGCGGTACCAGGGTTGGCAGAATTAATGTTAAAGCCTGGGATATTGTAAGCAACACCACCAAAAGCAGGGCTAATAACAACAGGACGAACTAAACATTCACCTTGAGCAGTACGGAAAGGACATTTTGGTTTTGTATAATAATTTCCAAGAGTGTGGTAGTCGGGTGTACCGTTCACTAATCCGTGAGAATTAATATCCTGGTATACAGATCCATTTTCAGTTGATCGGTCGTAACTCATTTTTTTATAGATACAAAAAAAATTAAAAATTTTTCTATACAAAAATCTTGATTGGCCCAATCTTGGAACGGAATGCGTCGTTCAGTTGAGTAATACTATCATTCACAAACTTTTCAAGCTGTCCTATCTGAGCCTTTACTTCCGTAAAACTAATTTGCCGTGTCTGCAATGCGTGAAACAAAGGAGTGGCTACAAGATTTAGTGTCTCCATACATTCTACCATTCGCTGATCCTTTTGATGCTGAAGCTCGCGTGCCACAAGCGACTTTTTATAGTACTCTTCGTCGATAAAATTGCGAAGAAACATGATACGCAGGTCGGTGTTATTATGTACAAGCTTTTCACGGAGACGAACAAGGTCATTATGAATCAAATGATTGAGACGCTGATGTAGTGTCTGAAATCCCACGGTTTGGCGAATATCGGTAGGATAATGATAATAATGCCAGACATTCTGAGCGTTACAGGGATTTTGCTGATATTGTGGAGCTACTGCAGCTTCTCCCAATCGAGCTGCCCACTCGTAGTAGTGAGGGTTATGCACAGCTCCCTTTTCAATAGCTCCAGTATTCCAATTAAAGGCAACATGACAGCCAGGACACCACATTTGTGCACATCCCTCGGTCTTTTGAATTCTTGTCCCGCAATTGGGACAAGGTTTTGAATCAGATTTGATCATTGCCCAGGTGTCTAGATCATCTTGCTTGCACTCGTGTTCAAGTCCCTCGACTTTAGCAGAATTACACTTAAGACAAGTGTACTTTTGGCAAATTGCGCAACTACCACTCTTAGTGTCGAGAAAGCCTTTGCAGTTTGCAGTTGGGCATTGACGAATGTCAAAGTTCTGTTTGCTACTAGTTGCTTCGGTTGCTGGTGTTGGTGCTGCTGCTGCACCTGGATGATTCAAATCATAGAGAACCCAATTTAGCTCGCGCTTTTGTGCCTTGAGCTTTTTCTCTTGCTCCTCAATCTCCTTGATTTGCTTTTGAATCTTTTCCTTTTGAATTTGAGCGGCGACAAGCGGCATTGTTTCGGGGAAGTAGGACTTTTCTCGGTTGAGCAAAAGGCTTGAACGGCTGGTTTTCCATTGTGAAACCATATAGGCGCGCGGAAGAATGGTATTGACAAAGAAAAGATCCCACTGGTGCTTACAGTGCATGCAATGGGGATCTTCCAAGGAGCCGTTGATAAATTTTTTGACACAAGACACACAGCATTTTTCATTGCATTTCGGGCAAGTGACGGCCTTGCGATTGCTTTGATTAAATGTGTCACAGCAAATTGAGCAATCCATAGTTTTTTGTTTGGTCCTGTTTGTTTTTATAAAGTCTGTTTTTGCAAAAAAATTAGTGTAAAAGTGCTTTTAAATTCAGATAAGCTACCAAAGGCCAAAAAAAGTTTTCCGAAATCAATTTTTGGAAAACGATGCTTGGGAAAAAGTTTTATCATTTTCTTTCAAATTTTTTTAAAAAAGTATCCAGCTTGTTTATCAAATAAACATCGGTAACATTTTTTGCTATACATCGGAAAAAAACACAATATTGGTGGCGGACATTTAGGCCTTACAAAAAATTTCCAAAATCAATTTTTGGAAATTTTTCCCAATGCCTGGGAAAATTTAAAGATATAACTAGAAATAAAGAAAGATGTCATCAAGTAAAATATGGCGCAATGCAATTGTAAGTTATTTTTCTTCTGTGGGTGTATATGGATTTTATCGAGGATATAATAACTTATTTGCTACAGATAAATTCAATACAATAGAAATACTAACGACAAACAAAATTTTAAATGGACTAAATGGTGCATTTTGGTGTATGAATCCTATCTATCAACCAATCTTGATTTTTGGTATACTGAGACGCACCGAGAAAGTATTACGAAATATGCCTCTTGAAAAGATGGACTATTATGATTAATAGTCTTCTATCGATAACAGTGTGAATAGGATTCAAATTTGCAGCGACAAACACAAAAAAAAATTCTAAAACATCATTTTTTAGGCTTGGTTAGCCTTTTTCTTTTGTTGTCGTTCATCCTGAACCTTTTTTATAGAATTTCCAACAAGTTGTTTAATTTTTTGCACAGAAGCTTTTGGTGCAGATGTACGAATAGCTTCGGCTGCCGCAACTTGAATTGCAGAAGCAATTTGTTGTTGAGTTTTATTTTGTTGTTGAGCTTTCGCAATTGCTTGTTTCGCCGCTTTCATTATAGCTTGTTGCACAGCTGCTTGATCCAAAACTTGTTCTGCTGCTGCTTGTGTGGCAGCTTGAGTTGCACCTTGAGCATTTGCCTGTTTTTGACCTTGTTGCACTGCATTTTGAACAGCTGGTGATTGAACAACAGATTGAGCAGCATCTTTAGCAGCTTGCTCTACAACTTGTGGAGAAGCAGCTGGAACTTGCTGGGTAACCGCATCGGCAACAACATCCTTAACTTGATTGGCTACTTGTCCAGCTACAGTTTGTTTAGCAACATCCTCAACGGCTTGAGCTCCTACTTGTGCAACTTGTTGTTTTACTTTTTGTTGCTTCAAAACCTGCCCTGCAGCTGCTTGTGTGGCTGCTTGAGTTGAACCTTGAGCATTCGCCTGTTTTTGGCCTTGTTGAACTGCTTTTTGGACAACTTGAGATTGAACAACTGCTTGAGCAGCATCACTAGCTGCTTGTTCAACAATTGCAGGTGGAGCATTTGGAACTTGTTGGGCGACAACCTTTTCAACAGCATCTTGTACTGTTGCAGCAACTTGTTGTTGAACAGGAGTAATTAAAATTTGTTGTTGATTGGACAATTGTTGAGCAATTTTTACAAGCCTTTGTTTAGCCGCAAGCAATTGTTGTTGAGTAGGAGGATTATCAAATGATTCAATTACTTGATCTATTTCAGTAAGAAGCTTTCCTAATCTCTTGTCTTTTTTAAGAAGAAGAGAAATAGTTTCATATAATATTGACAATTGGGATCTAATAGAATCTGCAGATGGCGCCTGAGCAATTTGTGATATAACCTTTTTCACACTTTGTTGTTTCGGTGTAAATATGGTACTATCTTTGGATAAATTCTGTTGATTTTGTTTTATGTTGACAGCTTGCACATTCTTGGGAACTTTTTGACTATTAAGTTCATTTGCCCACAATAAAGCTTTGGAATAAGCACTTTTAACTTTATCGTCAATCGCTGGAATTGTTTCACGATAGCTTTGAGTAGCAGCTAAATAAGAGTCGTATAAGGATTGAATAATAGTAATAGGATTTTCATCGCTTCCGTATTTATACAACGACTTTTTGCCACTGCCCGGTCCATAAAAAGTAGATAAATATTTTTCAAATGCGGAACCAAAATGTTTATCAACATCTGCATTTCCACCTGGGTAGTCTTTGCAAAAATCTTGCAATACATTGATCAACTCTTGAGGTCCTTCTTTGCTCATATCTGTAGAAATTGATTTAAATTTATCAGTAGTCTCTTTGATCGCAACCTTTTTCTCTTGTTGTATTGCCTTGTTCGTTTGTTTTACTGTATTGGTAAATATGGCTTGAACATTTGGATCAATGTCGCGACCAATCGTTTGCTTGTGAACAGCCTTTTTATAACGCTGTTGCCAATATTTTATATCTTTTGGATCCGTTTTATTTTGAATCAAACCTTTTACAAAATCAGTCATTAATTGAGTAAAATGTTCTTCCAACTCTACATTTTCAATACGCAAAGTTTTGTAGCGTTCATACAAGATTAGTAAATCTTCAATGTTGTCTTGAATCTTTTCAATCTTTAAAATTTGTTCAGAAATTTTCCCAAGTTGATCCTTTTTACGATTAATTTGGTTTTGATTCATCGGATTCTGAGTTTGTTTTGGTTTTGAACTACCTATACCCATTGTTTTTTATGATTAATAGAATAAAAAAAAATTATTTCAAATGAGATTTTATTTACATATTTTCGCCTTGAGCTGAATTCCACTGCGGAAATTTAAATAGATTGGAGGAATTACGCTCCATCAAAAAAACACTAGCATAATCCAAGTCTAATTTATCCATAAATTCACAATCGATCTTTCCGAGATTTAATAAAGAATACATCATTTTTATAATTCGACCGTGTGTGACCAACACGACTTCTTTGTCTTTGTAGGTAGAAAGATCCTCCAAAAAACTAGTAATGTTGATGGTGTAGGAACTATCCATTACAACAACTTTATTTTTGATTCGCAAGTCCTCAATAATTTCAGGTTTTGTTGTACAGTAATCGGCAATAATTTGTGAAGTTTCAATTGTGCGAATGGTAGGACTTGTAAAAATTTTTGTAATTGTTTTAGGAAGACTGTCAAGTATCCCGTGTACTTGTTCAACCCCAGTTGTTGATAAAGAAACATCCTTATTAGGCTTTATATTATCAACAGAAACAAGTCCACAAGCGTCCGTAACTCCATGTCGTACGATATAAACTTTCATTTTGATTCCAAATATAGAAAAAAATATATCCACAACAATTTTTTATGAAAATTGAAATTTATATAAATTCATCTTTCATCGTCAAAAATGCAATTATGCCAACTGATTAACTTTTGGAAGTTATCGACTGGAATATGGATTATGTGGTTAATGTTTTTTTATAAAAATTGGAGCATTACCGCATATTTATATTTGTCGCTTCATGGAACTTATGGAATTTTATGGTCCCTCAAGTCACTAGTATGTCCTGATAAATCCTTCATATATAACATCGACCTTTGGGAAGCTTTTTATAGTACTTTATTCTTACTTCTTTATTGGGTTTTTCCTTTTACCACAATCAAATACAATGTACATTTATCCAAAATTGAAATGTGTGCCATCGTAACACTATTTAATATTGGAGTTTTTCTACATTTTGGTGCCGACACTCAAAAATATTATACTTTACAGAACCAAAAAAAATTCATTGATGAAGGATTCTTTCAATGGATTCGAAATCCAAACTATTTGGGCGAATTATTTATATATACTTCATTTGTCTATTGCACAAAATCGAGACTTTGTTGCTATATTTTATTATTTAATGTTTGTCTTATTTGGATACCCCGAATGTACATTAAAGAATGGTATTTGCGTAAATATCCTGAATACAAAATTACAAAAACAAAGTTGTGGATTCCATTTGTATGGTAAAAAATTTATTAAAACTATTTAATAAATATGGATATATTCTTGACAATTTTGTACATTTTTATCGTAATCATTCTGATTGTTCTTTTTATTGCCATTATTTTAGGTTCACTTGTACATTATAAAATTAATAAATGTATTTTGGAATTGTCTAAAAAGTTGAATTGTAGTGTCCAACAAGCACAATGTTTATTAGAAAAGTTGCCCAGAAAAGTTGGACGGAAAATTTGTCATCAAAAGAACCTCACAAGGAACGAAAGAATTATTGTTAGTGATGCCAAGACATTTTGCAAAATCTGAAAAAAACATTGCAAGAATAATAAAATGCAAGAGCCATTTTATAAAAAAATGAACATTAGAGAATTCACTCTTCAAGGAAATCCTAGCTTGGAGTTATACTTGATGAGAGGTTTACCTGGTTCTGGTAAATCAACAAAGATGAAGGAAATTTTTCAACGCCATGGGATTCCATACACAATGCCAAACCGTAGAATTCACATTGTCTCCAATGATGATTATTCAACCTTGTACAGAAATAAGCAAACTGGACAAGTTAAAAAATTGATGCAAATGACGGACCAACAAATTTCAGTTCCCAATTTTGATGATATTATGCAACAAAAATATCACATGGTTTTTGATCCCTCATTACCATTGATTGTACAAAAAAAGATGAAGGAAAAAATGGAAGCTGGTGTGACTCCTCTCATATTCGACAACACCTACTTGAATGACGCTGAATTAGTTCCAGCCATTGGTTTTGCAACAATGAATAATTATACAGTTCATATTATTGAGTTTGATGTAAGACCAATTATTGGTCAAAGAACTGCGCAAACACCTGTCCAACAATGGTCACCAGCTTATAAAAGTTATCGTCAATCACTTGATCAACGTTATAGAAAATCAATTCTAGAGACTGTAGAGGAAAGTGGTAAAAATATTACACAAGAAATGTTGTGGACTAGTTACAAAATGGCACCCAATTATATGAAATCGTTGGCTTTATCAGACTCAATGCTGGATAATCCTCAAGCGTACAGAAGAAGAATTTTAAAAACATTTCGAAAACCAGAAGGGTTACAACAGAGTGTGCGTCAATTTATCAAACAATACAATCAATGAAAATTTCTAAATCCACAGGGATACCGGTCGGAAGGAGACGATTTTGCTGGTAATGCACAAACACCATTCACACAAACTGGTTTTTGTGCTTTTACTGCTAAATCAAGTTGAGCTTTATAGTACTCTTTGTTTTCTTCAACGCCGCGACCTACCGCATAATCCGTAAATATCGGACGAGTTTGAAGTGCTCTTGGTAATGGATAACCATAATTGCTGTTATTTCTAGCAAAGGAACTCATTTTAATAACCCTATTTTTTTTTTCAGACACAAAAAAAAAATATTCACACCTCTTTAAATAAAATGTCTGGTTATGTATTATTTTGTCATGGTATTATTAATTCCACGGAAACTTTGGATGCCAAAAAAAGACACAACATTCGAATTGTTTCAATTGGGACTGAGGGACAATTAACAAGCTTTTGTAAATCTGAAGTATTGTTAAAATTTTTTCTCCAGTTTTACGGAGTCAATTTTTTAATTGAATTGTACAATATTCTTGTCTATTTAGGTGATAATTATCTGCTTTTTAACCCCACAAAAAGTACAGCAAAATATCGCTTTCAAATAAAGTGTCTGTTTTTGCTGAATGAGCAAGATTTGAGAATAGTTCCACAAAATCGACTACGAGCCTATGGTCTAGATGAAACTATAGTAAATCTACATCTAAGCAATATTCCGCCTGAAACTGCGGTAGCAAGATTTAAAATATCTACGAAATTTTTGCGTCCAGAATTATTAAATAGTTTTCAATTTCCTCAAAAAGATGGTAAATCGATTTTGATCACTCCTGGTACTGACACAAAACAATTAGTCTATAACGACAAAGTCAACTTTGATTTACTTGCAGTTTATAAAACAGCATTGCATCCAGAGTTAAGTCAATACTATTTTGATTTACGATCAAGTAAAGTTGATCACAACTATAGAAATATTACTTTTGTTCAACCGA
>Ga0214919_10007274_pt1 | contig 14978 bp, 16 predicted proteins | sample LL1503_MetaG_FD_177994 | JGI IMG/M metagenome (GOLD analysis project Ga0214919, IMG submission 177994) | Freshwater microbial communities from Lake Lanier, Atlanta, Georgia, United States - LL-1503 | ecosystem: Environmental > Aquatic > Freshwater > Lake | place: USA: Georgia | collected... | reverse complement strand
TTGAATATGAGAAAACATTTATGCCGTTCTGTTTGCTATCTAAGAAGCGATATGTCGGCATAAAATATGAGACTGACCCTAATAAGGGCAAAAGAAATGAAATGGGAATTGTTCTAAAACGGCGAGATAATGCGCCGATAGTCAAAGACGTATATGGAGGTGTGATTGATATTCTGATGAAAGAATGTAATGTACAAAAGGCGATAGATTATGTGGACCGATGTTTGCAGGAATTAGTGGAAGGCAAAGTGTCAATGGATAAACTTATTATAACCAAATCACTGCGCTCCTTTTATAAAAATCCGCAACAAATTGCACACAAGGTTCTGGCGGATAGAATCGGCGAACGAGAACCTGGAAACAAACCAACATCTGGAGATCGTATACCCTTTGCTTATATTATTCAGTCAAACAAAAAAGCACTACAAGGAGAGAAAATAGAAACACCTACTTTTATAAGAGAAAACAAGATAAAATTGGATTATTCGTTTTACATTACGAATCAGATAATGAAACCATTGCTGCAACTCTTTGGCCTAGTTCTAGAAGACATTTGGATGAGTCAGAAACCGCCGAGAAGAGCAAAGGTATCCGGATTGAGAAGCGATATCGCGACTATAACCAAGGATGTAGAAGATTACAAGAAACGAGAGGAAAAGATTGCCAAGATAAAAGACAAGGAGGTCAAGATATTGATCTTTGATAAATATTTAAGAGAGACGAATAATGCAAAAGAAGGCAACCAAGGCATCACAAACTTCTTCGGAAAAAAATAATTCAATAAATAATTTAAAATTAAAAAAAAGAAAAGAAAAATATTTTTTATTGTAATGTTATCTTGGAATAAGTATTTGAAAAATTAGAATTAAATAAAAAGATAATGAATAATATTTTTATTTAATGTTTGGCTCTTACTTCGTTGCACGAAGCAGGCCGTAGGACTGCGAGCCTTGTGACCTTTCCTTTCGGGTAGGCGGATTTAAATGGATGTAGTCATTGACTCAGACGCTGCTCTAGCAAGTACATTGCCACTCTTTGAAAAATACCCCATAATGGTATTAATTTGCTTTTGCATGCTCTTGATTCGCTGGAAAATAAACTCATAATTAGAGCCATCATCTAAATCCTCGTCATCCTCTGAGTCAGATAAAACATTGGGAATAAACTCCTCATCAGAATCGTCATCATCAACGTCTTCATCATCTAAAGACGCTTCAGAGTCAGACGCGTCGTTTTCCACACCAGACTTTAATGCCAGATCGTTATCTTGACTGTAAGCGCCATAAGTTTGAACATAGAGATCATTAAATGTTGCCCAACCCTCGGACTGAATCTTGAACATAATGGCATTCACTGTGCGTCCGTGTCTTAACGCAATTTCAGGCATAGTTAACTTGAGAAGTTCAAACTCTCGGTTTAAAGATAAACACTCATTGACAGTCCACTTGTTGGCATGTCTGGGAGCAGGGATGTTATCATAATTGGTACCATAGACAGTAGTATTAGCAGTAGCAGACATTTCTTTTAGTATACTATATAATAGCAAGTAATCTTTATATTATTTTTTTATATATTATTTAATTTTAACTAGGGATTTGGGTTTGTACTGCTATTAGCATTTGTATTTCCTGTATTACTATTAGTTCTTCTACTACTATTTATGCCAGTATTCGGACTGATTATTGCTTCATACAACAAAACATCATTGGCAGAATCATATCTTATATTGCTGGAATTATTGCTGGAATTATTATTAGGATTAACTCCCAATAATTCTTCAAATAATGCATCTGTAAAAGTTGATAATAAGTCTCTTGTATTATTTGTATTTGTATTTGTATTTGTATTTGTATTTGTATTTGTATTTGTATTTGTATTTGTATTTGTATTTGTATTTGTATTTGTATTTCTTATATCATATCTGCAAACAGGGCATTTAACATTGTTTGAAAACCATTCGTCAAATTGATCTGGAAAAAATAAATGTTTACAATGATGAATTTGTCTTACCATATCGGTTTCTGCAAATGGTTCTAAAGAAATAGCACATGCCAATGCAATTGGGGTTTCAATATCAGAATATCTAATTAATCTGGTTGCATTTTCTATTTGTATTGTAGTAGGTCTTACAGGAACTGATGAAGAGAGAAAAGTAGAAATTAAATTATTGAAACTGTTATTGTAATTAGTATTTGTATTCGGTTGATCCGCTGGGATTTGATACAAAGAGCGATTAATTGGGCTCGTGTAATCATAAAAAATTTGCTGTTGTCTGAGGCGGTTAGAAGATCTGGAAGAAATAGATGGTAGCACTGTTGGTCCCGTTGTAGAAACAGATGGTTCTATCGGTCCATCAGGTAAAACAGATGGTTCTATAGTTGTTCTTAAACCATTGTTCCTGAACAAATGCGGTTCAATAATATTATTAATATTATCTCGTATTTCATCCAATGAATTATATAATCTATTTAATGTATTGTGTGTTTGATTAATACGATTACTTATTTGATTATATTGCGACGTATATAGATTTACAATTCTTCTCTCTTCATTGTTAAGTTGTAAGTGATTTCTTTCAGACATAATAATTATATTATATAAAAAATATGTTTAAATATAATGCAATATAATTAAACATATTTACTTGTCATAATTAATAATGAATACAACTAATATAGAATCCGAATCTAAAAATAAATTTGAAAAATACAAGGATCACGGGCTTTCTGGGTTAAGCAATTTGGGAAATACTTGTTTCTTAAATGCCTGCATGCAAATTATATCTCACACATACGAATTAAATGATTTCCTCAATTTGGAAACTTACAAGAAACGCCTTAAAAACAAATATGATTCCGCTTTATTAATTGAATGGGATGAGTTACGTAAAATATTATGGGATGAAAACTGTGTCGTCACACCTGGCAAATTTGTCAAAACAGTTCAGAGGCTTGCCCGTCTTAAAGGCATGGATGACTTCACTGGATTCGGACAAAATGATCTACCAGAATTTCTCGTATTTGTCATTGACTGTTTCCACAATTCCTTATCGCGCGAAGTAAATATGACCATCAATGGTCAAGTAGAAAATGAAACAGACGAATTAGCGCTGCTATGTTTCACTCAAATCAAGCAAATGTATGCCAAAGACTATTCTGAAATATGGAATATATTTTATGGAGTCCATGTCTCACGCCTAACGTCAGTTGCAAGCGACCAAGTAATGAGCCTAAGACCAGAACCTTATTTCATCATAAATTTACCAATTCCTCAAGAAAATAAGATGCCCAGTTTATTGGACTGTTTTGATTTATATGTAGAAGGAGAGATCTTAGATGGCGAAAATTGTGTCCTAAATGAAAAGACAGGACAAAAAGAGGCTGCCAAAAAACAATTGGTTTTCTGGAGTTTTCCATCTATTTTAGTGATAGATATTAAGCGATTTAATTCTAAATCCAAGAAAAATCAGATTCTAGTTGATTTCCCTTTAGAAAATCTGAATCTATCTAAATATGTTATTGGATATAACAAGGATGCCTATGTTTACGATTTATACGGCGTTTGCAATCATAGTGGATCTTCTTTAGGAGGACATTATACTGCCTTTATAAAAAATGCTAATGGTGCTTGGTATCATTACAATGATAATTCCGTAAGCATGGTAACAGATGAGAGTCATATTATAACCCCTAAAGCATATTGTTTCTTTTATAGAAAAAGATAGAAACAGGAAAGAAGTAGAAACAAGAAAAAGATAGAACCAAGAAAAAAGAATCAAGAATTTTCCATAAAATAAATATTTGAATTATATATAACATAATGTCTGGCATATACAATACAGGATTGTCCGGTTTAGATTCAATTGCAACATCCACCACTAATTTCACAAATAAAATGCTTTTAAATTCGTCTATTATATTTGTTATTGCACTAATCATTATCGTCTATGTTTTACTTAATCCTTCGTCTTCATCGTCTTCTTCTTATGATTCATATTCATCTTCTGATAATTCATTTGGTTCCATTATTTCCGTTTTGATTACATTGATTGTTGCCATATTAGTGTTTACTATTCTAATAAAACTCTTATTTGGTGTTGATATAATCAAATACTTTTATAATGTGGATATTTACCAAAAAATGCACGATTTCATATATGGTCCGCAGCCCGATTTGAATATAGATTTGCCTAAATTTAAGATCCCAGACCTAAGAATTAGAGAACAAGTGTTTAATATTCCCGAAAATACATATGTTTACGAAGATGCGAAAGCATTGTGCAAGGCATATGGTGCCAGATTGGCTACATATAATGAAGTAGAGGATTCGTATAACGACGGTGGAGAATGGTGCAATTATGGCTGGTCTGATGGGCAAATGATTCTTTTTCCGACACAGCAAAAGTCGTATGATCATTTGCAGAAAATAAAAGGACATGAAAATGATTGTGGTCGCCCGGGTGTCAATGGAGGCTATATTGCGAATCCGAAACTAAAATTTGGAGTCAATTGTTATGGAAAGAAGCCAAGAATGACTGAGAGAGAGGAGGAATTAATGGCGACTCAGCCGGCCTATCCTAGAACTAAGGAAGATATTGACTTGGAGAAAAAAGTAAAAACAATAAAGGATGAATTATCTAGAGTATTAGTTTCTCCGTTTAATCATAGTACATGGAGTCGGTATTAGAGACCAATTTTGATTTAATATTTAAATTTTACTCAATCATTTGAGTTTCTTTATTTATTGACATAAAAGTAACAAATAGGAAAGAATAGAAACATAAACAGAATGTAAATTTGCATAAACTTTTGAAGACATTATATGTGACATATATAACAAATTGCAGTTTATTTTGATGGCGCTCTTCAAAGATTTCTAAATTATATGTTCTTCTTCCACCGTTATTGGTTGCTATTCGGTTGTAAACGTTTTGATTATTCGGTTGATTTGTTACAGCATTAACATTTGCATTAACATTTGCATTAACATTTGTATCAGGTTTGTTTAGAAATCGGTTTAATAGTTTGACATTGAAAACAGATGGTTTGCGGCAAATGGGACACGATTGGGTTTCATAGACCCATTTAAAAAAACAACTGCCGTGAAAGGTACTGTTGCAATCACAAGAGTTTTTAACAATGACAAAAGATTGCATTTTATAGACGTTTTTTTCACCCCAACATATGACACATTGAATGATGTCGTTTTCTATTACTTCTTCTTTTTTTGGTTCATCCTTTAAATCTTCCTTCTTTAAATCCTTTTTAAAGGATATGTGATTACTTATTGTTTCTCTCTTTGATCTTGTTTTAGATCTGGTATTTATAATAGAATTTGTTTGATACATTTATATTAAAGGTATATAAATGTATTTACTGTAGTCTTATTTTTATCTTCTTTTCTTATAAGTTTTTCTTAATTTTTTCTTATAAGTTTTTCGGTTGTTTCTTCTTTTAGATTTTTTGTTGGATCTGGGTTTTCTTTTGGATTTTCGGTTTCTTTTGGATTTGTAACCGCCTAGATAAAAAGTAGTTAATATCTCTTCAAGATCATCTTTATAACTGTATTTTTTTATTACTTCTTTTAAATCTTTTCGTAAATTTGCTATTTTTGTTAATGTTAATTGTTTTTTTTTTGGAATACTTGATACACTTCGTGTTTGTATAGTATCCATTGGAATATAACTTATAACTTCACCATTATTTAGATTATGTTGTTTAATCAATATTCTTTTATCACGTTGACCTGTAATTTCCTCAATGTATTCTTTTTGAACTACTGTAGGACTATCAACATCCATTATTGTAGCACACTGTGATGCATGAAGTATAAGTAATCTTACACCTTTATGATATAAATAACGAATTAAATCACTTAAAAGTGCCAATTTACCACCAGGTCCTGAACGAGTAATAGGTACTTGATTAAATAACGGTTGAAAGTCAGGTATATAACTTGGCAAATCTGGAGAAATTATTGAAGGTCTACTTGATTTACCAACCTTCATTAGGTTCATAGTTATTTGCCAATCAATACCTTTTTGATCTACCTTTTCTTCGGTTATAAAACCTAATTCTGGAACAATGTTATTTTCTTGTATAGCACCATTCCATGTTTCATATGAAAACTTATAATTTTTACATACACGTTCCAGCCAGTCTAAAGATTCATTTGCAGATAAAACAAATGCCTTTATTTCATCTTTGTTAGTCTCGTCAATATCACTAACGGGATCTGCTCTCAATTTATTGATAGTACTCTCTACGTCACTCAATGTGGAGACTACTTCTGCTTCTGTTCCAAAAATAATACGATCTTTAAAGGCGTATAACCCAGATACAACTTCTTGCAAAATTTTATCGGGATTTTCAGATGAACAATTTTTATATAACTGTGTTGTTTTTGTTCCTAAACTTTCTGTTGTACTAGGATATTGTATATTTACACCTCCTGGAGCTATGTCTTGAGCCAATACAACTATCATATCACCAGGAAGAGTAATTGGAGGATAAGCAGAACTGTTTCCTTGGCTGTCCGTATAAACAGGTTTTATTCCATGTGAAAAAATATTAACCACAGCAGCCATATTATCATAAATTTTTGTTTGAGGATCACTATTTGATGTTATTCTGCCTTTTTCTGGTGGCTCATTGCCTATAGTATTATAAAAACCACTCATAATATCTACTTACTAATATAATCAAAGAAATAAATCTATTATTTTCTGGATTTCTTAGTAAGTGCCTTTTTGAAATTCATCTTAAAATCATTTTTCATTTTCTTCGTTTTGCTAAATTTATTTTTCTTAGAATCGTATTCTGCCATTTTAAACAATTTGTCAAAAATATCATCCGATAGCATTGCGTGCTCTTCATATTGCTTAAATGGCACTTTATTTTCCGGAAACATTTTGCTATTATTGAAAAACAGTCCTACTGGAATGACTAAATCATTAAATAAAGAGGAAACTTCTTTGTCTAAAGAAAGACTATTTGATGAATCAGAATCTTGTTCAGATTCCAAGCCTTTTTGTCTTTTTTTTGTATTATTTGTTTGCATCGGAGAGACCCCGTTTTGTAAAAAAATAGAATTCAACTTGTAACCACCACTCATAACATTTCCACCTTCTTGATAAAAAACTAAATCATTTGAGTTTAAAGTATTTGAAGAATTAGACATCTTTGTTATATACTATTTTGATATAAATATCTCAACCTACCCGAAGGGAAAGGTCACAAGGCTCGCAGTCCTGCGGCCTGCTTTGTGATCCAAACTCACTATTTTGGTTCTATTTTGGGTTTCCTTTTGCTATACTTTTCTCAAAAGTATATTTGCTATACTTTTCTTAAAAGTATATTATTTGGGTTTTAAAATAGAAGCCCAACTCTTCTTTACTTCCTTTACTTCTTTTGTTGTTGCTAATATAGGTTGAACAATTTCTGGTTCTACAAGGTTGCTACATTCTTTTTCTTCATCATCTGAATCCGGCCAGCCCTCCGAATCGCCTTCATTATACATCGCCATATCAAAGTCATCTGGATCATCATCCTTATTTGGCCGCCGATTGTATTTAAAAGGCATCCGAATTCGTTTATCTTGCTCCGCCTTGCAGTGCTTTCGTGTGTGACCAATCTCGCCACATTTGCTACATAGTGCCTTGGAAATAGTAGGACAAACAGATAGGTCAGTATGGCTAAGATATTTTCTGGATGGCTTGCCTGCGTTGAAGCAAAAGGCGCACTTTGGGCGGCCGGTTGTGCGTTTATTTTCAGCCATCTTTGTTTTTTTATCCATTAAATACTGAGCGTGTTTTTCTCTTCGTAACTCAATTTGACGTCTATGTTCAATTTCGTCACGAATCCATGCAAGGTCGTCTTCTGAGAATGACATTGTAGCATAATTTGAATAGGTCATTTTTGCAAAGTCTTGGAAATCTTTAGGTAACTCAGAAAATGGCCTTGATTCGCTTTTATTCTTATTCATTTTTGTATTCATTTTTGTATTCATTTTTGTATTCATTTTTATTGATTGTTGTTTAGTTAAATAATATAATGATTTGCCTTTATATTATTATATCCTTTTCAATTTTTTGTCAACCTTTTCAACCTTTGAAAAGGTTGATCCAAACTCACTATTTGGGTTTCCTTTTGCTATACTTTTCTCAAAAGTATATTATTATGTTGAATAAAATCGTTTGATTTCCGGCACATATTTGACTTCCCTCTTGTTCTTAATATATTCCAAAATTTTATCCACCTGTTCATCACTTTTGATAATTTCATGCAGACACGTCTCCAAATATTTAAATGTTAGCGGTTGTGTCTCCTTGAGTTGCACGAATTTCAGTTTGCCATCACTGATTTTAACCGTCGCATTTTGCAGATCCGTGTTTTCCACGTGCGCTGTAATATTTTCACCGAGTGTGTTTTTTTGGTCGCGTAACTCCTTTACCTTATCATTTAGGGTCTTCAGTTGATTATCAATGGAAACCCATTGTTGTATTTGTTGTTCAAAACTCATTACTATTTCTATAATATAATATCAAATATTTATATTTAATTATTTATACTTAAAGACAAATAATAAAACTATATTTAACGTCTTTTATTTCTTCTGGTCTTTCCACCGACATGCTTTTTGCGTCTAAAGGTCTGTTGCAAACCCAAAAGGGTTAGAGGAACAATCGCTGTCTCCAAAACCGCACCCCAATAGCCGCCAATTCCTTGGCTGCGACCTCTGCCTCTGCTTTTGGACCTTTGTTGCTGTTGTTGCATTCTTTTGCTCATACTTTTACTTTTTCCTTTGGTTGCCATCTTATATATATATAACAAATAAATAAATTTATGAATTAATAATAAATAAATCAAATCAAATCAAACCAATTAGTCAGAATGATTAATAAATGGTAATGTTTTTTTGATACGCAGCAAATTAAGTAAAATAATAAGAATAGTCAAAATAAGTATAAATATCAAAAATACTAAAAAAACAATACCATAAATATACGGATAAATTTCATACAATATTAAGTCGGTAACAGGAGAGAAAAGGCGTTTGATTTCATTTCTTACATCTTCGGTTTGCAATACGTCTAAACATTGTTTCATAAATGAACTTTTCATTTTATAAAATATATAATTATACAATTGTAAAATAAAAATAAATTGATTTATAACCGAATCATATCCTTATATGCGTGTGTATAATATTTTATTTTTCTCGTAATTCAGTAAATAATGGAAAATATTGAAGAACCAAGTATAAATTATGATTTTTCTACGCTTTGTTTAGGACCACCGACAACTGTAGCAGGAGGATCCTATTTTACGCGAATTATGCATAACAATAATAAACCGCTTTACATACAAACTCCTAAATGCATTACGCGGCAAGGGTTCGTCAAAAGCGGAAAACGAATGTATACTGACTTGATGTTTGACAACAATGATTCCGTGTTTATTGACTGGATTGAAAAATTGGAAGCGAAATGTCAAGACTTGGTTTACATTAAGGGAGATAATTGGTTTCAGACAAAATTAGAGAAAGACGATATTGAGACAGCATTTACGTCACCTTTAAAAATATATAAATCAGGCAAATTTTACTTGCTAAGGGTAAATATTAAACCGAATATAAAAATATACAATGAAAGTGATAAAGTGGTTAATGTAGAAGAAATAGGAACAGAGACACCTTTAATTTCTATTTTAGAAATACAGGGAATCAAATTTACTTCTAGAAATTTCCAGATAGAAGTGGAACTTAAGCAATCTTTAGTAGTTAGCCCAGATCCATTTTTAGACTCATGTTTTATTAAAAAGCCGACAAGACCACAGATGGTCCAAAATAATAAGGACCAAAATAAAAATGACCAAAATAATAAGGACCAAAATAAAACTGAAGAATCAGAAAATGAAAAACAAGAAGTAAAAAAAACAGCAGTAAAAGAAGTAATTCAAAAATCTGAAGAAACTGCTTTAATTAATGTTGTTGATCTAGATTTTGACCAAGATAATTTAGAAGATTTAACAAATTTAACAAATTTAACAATAGAATTAGATGAACCAGATTTTGATTCTACCACGGTTTCAAATACATTAATAAACGCAGCGATAAATTCTGCAACAAAAAACAATACAGAAAAACCTTCTATAACAAAACCTATTTTAGAAGATCAGAATATTACATTAGATATAGAAGATTTAAATGAACCAGAAGAAGATAAAAACGCAACTGTATTAACCGAAGTAGATTTTTCCACCGGTTTAGAGAATGGTTTAGAAAGTATTACTTTAAAGAAACCGAATCAAGTATATTATGAAATCTATAAAAAGGCAAGAGAGAGAGCCAAGGCAGCAAAAAAAGAGGCATTGCTGGCTTATTTAGAAGTAAAAAATATTAAAAAGACATATATGTTGGATGATATTGATGAAAGTGATGAAAGTGATGAAAGTGATGATGAAATTGTTTCTAATTCTGAATCCGAATCTGACTAAACCAGATTAAATCATTCTTAAAACATTTAGAACAATTTAATTAATTAATAATTTGAAAAATATTTTATTGGTAAATTTATATAATGAGCGACTACATTTCAAAATTCTTGGCATACATTCCAAAGGACGTTAAGAATAACTGGATTCTAATTCTGATTGCGGTTGTTGGATTTTTATATTTGTTCAATTATTTTAAGGGAAAGGGATCTTATGGCATTGACCGAATGGAAACAAATGATAATAGTGCTTACCAGAAGAACCGAGAACTTCAGGGAATGGGACCCGAACCTTCAGCAGATTTTGGAGTTGGTGGCAATGAGCAACCCTCTGATATCAATGCTACATCTATGATTCAACCCCAAGCCTCTGGATCCATGCAAAACCCTTCTGATCTTTTGCCCAGTGACAACAACAGTGAGTGGGCTCAGTTGAACCCCGCTGGCCAAGGTGATCTAGCGAATATTAACTTGCTCAAGGCTGGTTACCATATTGGCATTGACACTGTCGGACAGACTTTAAGAAATGCCAACTTGCAGATCCGATCTGAGCCCCCAAATCCTCAGGTGAACGTGTCTCCTTGGATGCAAAGCACTATCAGCCCCGATCTCATGCGCATTCCTCTTGAGTTGGGACAGGGAGGGCAATAATTTCCACCTTTGAAAAGGTGGAGCCAAAGGTTATAACGAAGTAAGAGCCAAACTTATACTTTTAAGAAAAGTATAACAAAAATTTCTTTTTATTGTTTATAAAATATTTGTGCTTTAAGAAATTATACAATTTTTCAACTTTTATTAAAGGTTGAAAAATGTGTTGTTATGACATAAAATTATGTAAACCTTTGACTCCACCTTTAAAAAAGGTGGAAAAAATATTGTATAACTATAAATTAGATTATATGATGAAGGCAGAGACCATTTTGTTTTACATTATTTTAGGAGTTGTGCTAATCATTTGCATTAAAATCTACAAGAATTCTGACGCATACAACTTAAAGTGCATCATATCCGGTGTAGATGGAGAGAAATATTGCGTCAGAGAGAGAGCCAAATTGGAATTAGCCGCGGACCTATTGGCAAATGTCAGTAAAAAATGCAAGGAATTGGTTGTATATGTAGGAAAAAAATATCCGGATAATGAAGATGTGAAACGTTTAGTAACAAAATTCAACCCAACAAAAATATCGGAAACACTTCCTACCAGCGAATATACCGCATATAGCGAAAACAAAGGAGAGAAACTAGCGTTCTGTTTGAATCAATCCAAATCACATAAGGAACCAGATTCAAAAATAGAAGAAAATACAAAATTAATAGATCTAAATACATTAACGTTTGTGGCAATTCACGAATTATCTCATATTATGACCGAATCAGAAGGACATAAACAGGTGTTTTGGCAGAACTTTAAGTTTTTGTTAGCGGAAGCAAAGGAGGCAAATATTTATATACCTGTGGATTATAAAAAGAGTCCAGTGCCTTATTGTGGGATGAGTATATCTGATAACCCTTTATATGATCTTGCATAACAAAAGAACCGACCAAAAAAGATCCTTTAAACTATTGGTTTGGATGCCTTAATAAAAAATGTACCATTTTTTCCACATTTCTGTTCATTTTTTCTGCACGATAATGCATCATCATAGTCAATAATACCGGTAACCAAATGTTGTTTTCCAAATATAGCACAACTTCCCGCTCTAGTTTTAGAATCATACAACTCATCTTCCGGGTATTTATATTTATACTCTATATAATGAACACAATTTATACATGGTTTTTGTGTTTTTATAATAAATGAAAAGGATGTCAATAGTTTTGAAGTCATAAATAATATATCAATTATTATATTTATATCAATTGATTCATTTATATTGTTTTATCTATTAATAATTATTAATGCCTTGTTACAAGTAAATTATTTTATATAAGGAAATCAATATATAAAATAATCACACATAATTATATATGTCTATGTCATTATTTCCCATTTTTAAAGTAAATATTGTCTCAGGAATAAAAAGACCATTACAAAATGAACAAACAGTAGAAAATGTTATAGATAAGATATTTGTCTTTTATGATTCATATCAGGAAAAAGAAAAGGGTAAAGGCAAAGAAAAAGACCTAGATTTAACCCTCCTTTTTAGACAAGACCCGGCCAATGAAGTTTTCTCTCTTGTCTTTGATTCCAAAGAGTTAGAAACAATACAAATAAATAAAACACAAGTTATTTTCTTAAACCAAGTAATACATATTGATGACAGTATCGGTGTAATAAAATTAAAAGTTTTTGAAGCGCTACAGAATTCCGTTTCTATGGATGAAATTTATATGTTTTGTTTGAAAAGCGAGCAATTAAATCCCGTAACCGTATATCAAAAACTGACACAAAATGATCAAATACCGTTAACTAAAAAACGGCTTGAACAAATGATCTTAAATTTATATGACGAAGAAGGGTCGCTAATCAATTTCTCTCTACCAACTAAAAAGCAATATACTTTTGACGACATTTTAAAATTAGACCTAATAGAGAGAAAGTATTTAGTAGCCAATGTTTTAGGACAACGTTTAGTATTTAATAGCGAATATCCGTTTATTGCCAATCCATATTTAGTGACCGAATACGATTCCTTGTTAGAGAATTCTCGCCGGGAAATGAGTTCATTAAACAATAACTTATTGCTTGAAACTGGTCCCATTTTCAAAAATACTATTTTCGTCTGTTTAGCAGAATCTGTTTTAAACTCAGCGATTAAAGCACAGATTTCTCAAGATCATACAAGTAAAATTTACTTTCCCTTTTTGTTCAAAGAAAACATAAATGCAATTGCAAAATTAGAAAGAAGGAGAAATCAAATGATTGAAGCCACTGCTGCAAAGGTCTCCGAACGAAATGTAGAAAATGTGAATATGTTTTATGATATTTTCAAACGAAAAATGCCGTCAACCAAGTTCTCTGAAAATATGGGCAAAACTGGCATCATGTTTATCAAAATAACAATGTATCCGGATTTCAAAATAAAGATTCCAGTAGACGTCATATTTAAATTAATACATGCGAGTCAAACCGCTCCCTTGTTAAAGTTCAATCCCGAATTTAGACAAGAAAATATGTATCGCTTATACACAGATAAAGTTTCTGCGGATGGACGTAAAATCCCGTATTTAAACAAGGCGGTTATATTTCGTCTCATCAGAACCATTGGTAAAACCAAATCGGTTTCCATATATACGAATATTGTTTATAAGGGCATCACCTATAATATGGTTTGCGAGTTTATGGAGAATGGTAGCATAACAGTTTACCCTTTAGACGAAAAATTTGAAAGCCCAGTTATAATGCGCAACGGATCCACAGAGGATATTGATAAGATAATAGAACTATCTGTGAATCCGCTCATACAGCAAATTAAGCCATTCTTTGAACAAAGTGGTCTAGAAATTGTCTTATTTAAATCCATTCAATCCACCAATGTGGAAATACGCGACCTAGTTTATCAAACCATTTATTCTATTAAGAAGCCGATTAATATTTCATCGTATATGGGTTGCATTTCTAGTATATTCGCAGTAGAATCCGATAACTTTAAAAAGCCAGGTGGAGCAGAATTTAGATTCAAACGCGTTTCCAATTTTAACAAGAGAGACAGTCAGGATGCGTTTATTATTGAGAAAATAGATCAGGGGCTAAACTTTGAAGACATTGTTAATGAATTGATGCAAAACTACGAAGGCGTCACTGATGCTGTTGCAGCGGAATTGGTAGCCAAGTTGCGAGCGGAATTAGAACTAACTCGTGGCGTAGATCGCCGACGTAAATTAATGATAAAAATTAATCCCGGGTTTAAAACGACAATGGCATTAGATACAATTCATAGCGAACTTACGATAACTGTTAAAGGTATTAATGATATGTATTATTTGAATACGATTCCGGTTTACATAGATAGTTTTATTAGACTAACACAGGATGTTAAAAGTACTGATATTCCTACTTCTTATATCAATAAGTTGTGCAGTGAAACTGAAGTTGTAGATATTGCATTTGAGGATATAACAGCACAATCTGAAAAAAATTTTGAGGAAAATGAAGTTCCTATATTTGAAAATGATTATCCGATTTATCAAGACAAATCTGAAATAGAAGTGGGAGAAAATATGGATGATTTATTAGATATTTTAGGGTTTTCAGAAGAAGAATTAAGTGACAATAGCAACAAAAGAGGAGGCCAAGGAACACCTTTATCATCAGCGTCTTCATTGTCTTCTGCTTCTTTGGATTCATCGTCTTCTGAACAAAACCAAAAACAAGAACAAATACAAGAACCATTTATTCCACAAGATTTATCATCTGCTTCTTCTGAATTTCAACAACAACGAGAAGTCGTAAATCCCGATTCATCGTCTCCTTCAATAGAGTCATATGTAGAACCAGTAAACCCTTTAAATAAAGATTTTTCATCGGCTTCTTTAGAGTCAT
>Ga0214919_10007273_pt1 | contig 14981 bp, 13 predicted proteins | sample LL1503_MetaG_FD_177994 | JGI IMG/M metagenome (GOLD analysis project Ga0214919, IMG submission 177994) | Freshwater microbial communities from Lake Lanier, Atlanta, Georgia, United States - LL-1503 | ecosystem: Environmental > Aquatic > Freshwater > Lake | place: USA: Georgia | collected... | reverse complement strand
TATTTAAAGAAATATCCCAAGGTCAGTACCACCAGTGCGCTGACCCCCAGCACCCACAGACTCTGGGGCATCAAGGTGGCGCCGAGCACCAGAATCGGTTTCTCCCCCGAAAACGCCGGCAGGCTGAATGTGCCTTTGCCCAGCCAAACCTGCACCAGCCCACGGATGACCAGTGAAGCGCCAATGGTGATGATGATCAGCGTGACGGTTTCTGCGCCCTTGACCGGCTCTATGGCCAGCTTTTCCAGCGCCATGCCGACTAACGCGGGCACTGCAATTGCCAGCCCCAACGCCAAAGGCATCGGCAGTCCAGCTTGGGAAAAGAACACACTGAGCATGCCGCCGAGCATGATGAATTCACCCTGCGCAAAATTGATGACATGGCTGGCGTTGTAAATCAGCGTAAAACCCAGTGCTGCCAATGCGTAGGTTGCGCCCACGGTCACGCCCGAGAACAGGAATTGGAGAAATTGGGCGAGTTGAAGATCCATCGGGCGATACAAAAAAGTGGAACCGGCAATAATAAAGTATCAAATTCGCTGTGATGCCTCAGGGTTTACCCGTTGAAACGCAGGGGATCGGTGGCTTGAAAGCGCGTCAAAGACGCACTGATGGGCCCTGGGGTGCTGCCATCTGCCAAGCGGCAGTAAAGGTCTAGGTGCCGCTCCGACCCCGCCAATAGGCGCCGGTACAGCTCTTGGCATAGCAGCCTTGCGGTTTGGCCCGGCCAACCTGGAGGTAGCAGTGCGGTGGGAAGTTCGGGGTCGCGCAGCAACAGCCGGCGGTAGTCGTGGATGAGCAAGATGCGCAATAAAAATGCACTTTGGTCGTCGATCGCGCCTGGGTCTGTGACGGTGCTGGGTTGCGCGCCCTGCAAGCGCGCGACCTCGAGCAGCGGTTGGTAGGTTTGCACAAAGCTGGTGTATCGCAGGCCCAGCTGCTCCAAGTCCCAGGCGCGCCTGACCACATCGGCGCTGCTGGCCGCACCAGCAGAGCCCGACTCTGCAGCCAGCAGCGGCAGCAGCGACGGGCGCAGAGCGCCCAAACCTTCATCCAACAAGGCATCAAAGGCAGCGCCCAGATCGGCGCTGGGGTGAATGAAGGTAGTGGGGCTCAGACTGCCAAAACCGTGCCAAAAAAGTGCTGAGCGCAGCGCCTCGCGTTCTTTGGCATGAAGTTCACCCGTGGTCAGAATGAGACGCCAGCGCTGGTCCCAGACGGGGTCGGTATTGGCATAGATATGGCGCGAGGCTTCGACGATGCGGTGTTGACCGGTGGGGCTGAGGAAGTAGTCCGACCGCCGGCCGTGCACTTGCGGCCGCACCCAGTCTTCCTTAACCAGACGAAAGAGCGCGGTGCGCACCAGTCGCGCGTTCAAGGCCAGCGGCTCAAGCAGCTGGACCAGGCTGCCCACCCAAATGCCGCCGCCCCGAGGGAAGAGGGCGTCTCCGAATACCGAAACGATCAAAGAACCCGCCTGCATGCGCGGCTGTTGACCGAAGGCGTGGATATGGCTTTGGATAAGTGGGTTCACAAATACAGGCTTCGCGGCAGGAGGATTGGGTGATCGCGTTTGGTGGACTTAGGGTTAATCATGATACATAAAAGTCCAGAATGAGAATTATTTGTATCAAATATGATATTCTCGATTTTTGTTTTTGATGCCAAGAAAGCGTGCTTGGCGCTCGAAAATTGGAAACTATTGCTGGAGATGGAGAAATGGAATCGCCGCTGATTGTGGATTTTTGCACCGCTGGGTGCCGCAAGTGCGCTCGCAGGATTCGCTGTGGTCGATAAGCTTGTGCTCGCGCCAGGCGGCGTCCCCGACCCCTTGCTGCTTGCCCAGGCGGTAGCCCGAGGGATGTTGGACAAGGACCGCGCTGCCCAAGGCCTGGGTGTGCAGATTCTGGATGTGCAAGCCGGTGAGGCCGTACTTTCGATGCGCGTGCGCGCTGATATGACGAACGGCCACCAGACCTGCCACGGCGGCTACATCTTTGCGCTGGCGGACACCGCATTTGCTTATGCATGCAACAGCTACAACATCAAAACCGTGGCTGCCGCCTGCACGGTTGATTTCTTGGCCCCTGCCCTGGAAGGGGACGTGCTGACGGCCGAAGCCCGAGAGCAGACTCTGAGCGGACGCACTGGCATATACGACGTACGGGTTCACGCCAATGAGAAGACTATCGCCTTGTTTCGTGGCAAAAGCCACCGCATCGGTGGCGATGTGGTTGAAATCTGAGCGTGCCAGTTGCCGCGCTTAAAGCACCGAACTTTCCCCAGGAGACGCCCCCATGTCGGTAAGAGCCCCCGCCCCAGGTGACTTGGAAGCCATCGAAACGGCCAGCCGCGATGAGATAACGACCCTGCAGATCCAGCGTTTGCGATGGACGCTGCAACACGCGTATGACAATGTGGCGCACTATCGCCACAAATTTGACGCCGCCGGCGTGCACCCTGCTGATCTGCGCACCCTGGCCGACCTGGCCAAGTTCCCGTTTACCACCAAACAAGACTTGCGCGACAACTATCCCTTTGGCCTCTTCGCCGTGCCGCAAAACCAAAGGGCGCGGGTCCATGCCTCTTCTGGGACCACCGGTAAACCCACGGTGGTGGGCTATACCCTGAGGGACATCGACACTTGGGCCGACCTGGTGGCGCGCTCGATTCGCGCCGCCGGGGGGCGGCCAGGCGATATCTGCCATATTTCCTATGGCTACGGACTGTTCACGGGCGGCTTAGGCGCCCACTACGGCGCCGAGCGTGCGGGTTGCATGGTGGTGCCGATGTCTGGTGGTCAGACGGAAAAACAGGTGCAACTGATCCATGATTTCAGGCCCGACATCATCATGGTCACGCCTTCCTACGCGCTGGTGATCGCCGAACAGTTCGAGCGCCAGGGCCTGGACCCTGCCCAGTGTTCGCTCAAGGTCGGCATTTTTGGCGCCGAACCCTGGGGCGAGGGCATGCGGCTCGAAATTGAGCGCCGCCTGGGGCTCGATGCCGTGGATATCTACGGCCTGTCCGAAGTGATGGGGCCAGGGGTAGCCAGCGAATGCATCGAGTCCAAAGACGGCCCAGTCATATGGGAGGACCATTTCTACCCCGAAATCATTCATCCCGATACCGGCGAATTGGTGCCGGACGGGGAATATGGCGAACTGGTGTTCACGTCATTGTCTAAAGAAGCTATGCCGGTGATTCGTTACCGTACCCGTGACCTCACGCGGCTGCTGCCCCCGACTTCACGCAGCTTTAGGCGTATGGGCAAAATTACAGGCCGCTCGGATGACATGCTCATCATCCGCGGTGTCAATGTCTTCCCGACCCAGATTGAAGAGCAAATACTGCGTGACCCCCAACTGACCGGCAACTACCAAATCCAGGTCAGCCGCGAGGGCGCGCTCGACAACGTGGAGGTGCGTTGCGAGCTCACGCGCGATTTGTCGGGGCGTACCAGTGACGAGGCACGCACGCACATTGGCGCCCAATTGCGCCAGCGCATCAAAACACTGGTAGGCATCTCGACCCAGGTGCATGTGCTTGACTGCGAAACTCTGCCCCGCACCCTGACCGGCAAAGCAGTGCGGGTCATTGACCAGCGCCCCCGCGTCGTACCGTGACCTGAGCCCCGTTTTTCGACCCAGTTAGTCCATTATTTCAACGAGGAGACACTTTATGAACACGACTTTTCAAAGCAAACGCCGCACCGTTCGGACACTAGCTCTGGCCGCTGCCATGGCCTGCACGGCCTGGGGCGCCCTGGCGGTTGAGCCCATCCGTATCGGATCGGTGTTGTCGGTTACCGGTCCTGCAGCTTTCTTGGGTGACCCTGAGCTCAAAACCTTGCAGCTCTATGTAGAAGAAATTAACAAAAAAGGCGGCGTCTTGGGGCGTCCCCTGGAACTGGTTCATTACGATGACGGCAGTGACGCTGCGAAGGCCAATAGCTTTGGCAAGCGCCTGATCGAGGACGACAAGGTCGATCTTCTGATCGGTGGTACGACTACCGGGTCAACCATGTCCATGGTGCCTCTGGTGGAAAAAGCTGGTATCCCCTTCATTTCTCTGGCAGGTGCGGTGGTCGTGATCGAACCAGTAAAAAAATGGGTTTTCAAGACGCCGCACACCGACCGCATGGCAGCAGAAAAAGTGTTTGAGGACATGAAAAAACGTGGCATCAGCAAGATTGCCCTGTTGTCGGAAACCAGCGGTTTTGGCGCCTCCGGCAAAAAAGAAACCGAGGGCGCAGCGGCTCGCTTTGGCATCACCCTGGTGGCCAACGAAACCTTTGGACCCAAGGACACCGACGTCGGCCCGCAACTCACCAAAATCAAGAATACGCCCGAGGTGCAAGCGGTATTTGTATTTGGTCTGGGTCAGGGTCCGGCCATCGTCACCAAAAACTACCAACAGCTCGGCATTACCTTGCCGCACTACCAGTCGCACGGTGTGGCGTCCGATGATTACCTGAAGATTGCCGGCAGTGCGGCAGAAGGTGTCCGCCTACCCTCACCGGCGCAACTGATCCCGGAAAAGCTCGCTGCCAATGACCCGCAAAAAGCCGTGGTGGTGGCCTATGAAAAAGCCTATAAGGAGCGCTACAAGCAAGACGTTTCCACCTTTGGTGGCTATGCCTACGACGCCCTCATGCTGGCGGTCGATGCCATCAAGCGCTCTGGTGGCACCGACAAGGCCAAGGTACGGGATGCCATTGAATCAACCAAGGGCTATGTGGGCTCGAGCGGCAACGTCACGATGTCACCCACGGACCACATGGGCTTGGACCTGACCTCGTTTCGCATGTTGCAGGTCAAGGGCGGCGACTGGGCAATTGCCCAATAATTTTTCAGGACCTGCAGAGCACCATGTACACCCAGTCTTTCAATGTCCCCGACGGCCACAGTGCGTCGGCCGAAACCGCGACGACGGTGCCACTGGCATCGGCATCGCAACAGCTTGCACTGGAGCAGGCTCAACTGCGTTTTGACGCCGTGATTGACGCCGACGGCAAGATCGAACCCAAAGACTGGATGCCACAGGCCTACCGCAAAACCTTGGTGCGCCAGATCAGCCAGCACGCCCACAGTGAAATCGTGGGCATGCTGCCTGAGGGCAACTGGATCAGCCGCGCGCCCAGCCTCAAGCGCAAGGCCATACTGGTGGCCAAGGTGCAAGACGAAGGCGGGCACGGCCTGTACCTGTACAGCGCAGCCGAAACCCTGGGCACCAGCCGTGACCAAATGCTCGAGGGCTTGCATAGCGGACGGGCCAAGTACAGTTCCATCTTCAATTATCCGACGCTCACTTGGGCTGACGTGGGAGTGGTTGGTTGGTTGGTGGATGGCGCAGCCATCATGAACCAGATTCCCCTATGCCGTTGCAGCTATGGCCCTTACGCGCGTGCCATGATCCGTGTTTGCAAGGAGGAGTCCTTCCATCAGCGCCAGGGGTTTGAGGCGCTGCTGGCCATGGTGCAAGGCACGCAGGCCCAAAAGGAAATGGTGCAGGATGCGGTGAACCGTTGGTGGTGGAAGTGCCTGGCGATGTTCGGGCCGCCTGACGGTGACAGTCCCAACAGCGCGCAAGGCATGCGCTGGGGCATCAAGCGCATCTCCAACGACGACTTGCGGCAGAAATTTGTCGACGCCACCGTCCCGCAGGCGGCGGTCCTGGGCGTGACTCTGCCTGACCCCGCCTTGCAATGGAACGAGGCACGCGGCCACCACGACTACGGCGCCATCGACTGGGACGAGTTCTGGGCCACCGTTAACGGAAACGGCCCCTGTAACAAAGAACGTCTGGCCACGCGCGTCAAAGCCCATAACGACGGCCAATGGGTGCGCGACGCGGCCCTGGCCTATGCTGAAAAGCAAAGCGCACGCAATAGTGCAATGACTAAGGTCGCAGCATGACGAAGTCCCCAGCCAACTCCGCAGCAACCCTCAAAGAGTGGCCGTTATGGGAGGTTTTTGTTCGCAGCAAGCAGGGTATCGAGCACAAGCACTGCGGCAGCTTGCATGCGGCAGACGCCCGGCAAGCTTTGCAAATGGCGCGCGACGTCTACACCCGTCGCCAGGAGGGTGTGAGCATCTGGGTATTGCCTTCAGCCGCCATTACGGCCAGCGATCCGCAGGACAAGGACATGATGTTTGAGCCAGCCGTTGACAAGATCTACCGACACCCCACCTTTTTTGTTATTCCCGACGAAGTGGGGCACATGTGAAAACCGAAACGAGTCTGGCACTATCGGACTACGTGCTGCACCTGGCAGACAACGCCTTGGTGCTGGGCCAGCGCAACGCCGAATGGTGCGGCCATGGCCCGATCTTGGAAGAAGACCTGGCGCTAGCCAACAATGCCCTGGACCTGATTGGCCAAGCACGCCTGCTCTACCAATACGCCGCGATGCTGCAAGGGGAGGGCGCCAGCGAAGACGCGTTAGCCTATTTGCGCGACGCTAGCCAATACCGCAACTACACCCTGCTGGAGCTGCCGCACAGCACCGCGCTGGCGCCCACAGCCCGGTGTGAACGTGACTACGCCGTCACTATCGTGCGCAATTTTTTGTACAGCGCGCTGATGGTGCTGGTGTGGGAGCAACTGCAAGTGAGCCGCGATGAGCAGCTGGCTGCCATTGGTGCCAAGTCACTCAAGGAAGCGCGTTACCACCTGCGCCATGCGCGGGACTGGCTGCTGCGCTTTGGGGACGGCACCGCAGAATCGCATGCACGGGCGCAAGCGGCCTTGGATTTTTTGTTGCCCTATACCCAGGAATTCTGGACGGCGACAGAGGTGGAGTCGGCGGCCCTTGCGTCAGAGATCGCCCTGGACTTGGCATCGGCTCGCCCGCAGTGGGACATGCTGGTCCACGACGCGGTATTGGAGGCTACCCTGGTTCTTTCGCCGATGCATGGGTTCGTGCCCACCGGCAAACTCGCCGTGCATTCCGAACACCTGGGTTTTTTGCTCGCTGAAATGCAATCCCTGGCGCGCCAACACCCCGGTGCGGTGTGGTAGCGGCAGGTTTGCCCCTGGGGCCTCTGCAAGCCTGTCCCGAGTCAGACCCGCAACACGCTGTCTGGGCCTTGCTTGAGACGGTCACCGACCCCGAAATTCCGGTAGTCTCCCTGCGGGAGATGGGCATATTGCGCGCCGTGCGCCAGGGCGCAGACGGGCTCGAAGTTGTCATAACCCCCACCTACAGTGGCTGCCCTGCCATGGAACAAATGCACGACGATGTGGTGGGCGTGCTGGCCCAAGCGGGCTTGCGGGCACGTGTGCTTACGCAGCTTGCGCCAGCCTGGTCGAGCGACTGGATCACGCCCCAGGCCCAGGAAAAGCTGCGCCGCTACGGCATTGCTCCGCCCCACGCCTGCGCCGGTGCATCGCAAGACAAGGTAATGCAGTTTGCCCGCGCCAAGGCGCAGGGCGAACTATTGGCCGTGGCTTGCCCCCAATGCGAGTCGCCGGAGACCACTGAAATATCCCACTTTGGTTCTACCGCTTGCAAGGCGCTCTACCGCTGCCTGGCATGCCTTGAGCCTTTCGATTACTTTAAGCCGTATTGACCCATGTCCACGACCCTGCGCTTTCATCCGCTGCCGATTTCCCGTGTTCGCCCAGAGGCGGCGGGCGCGGCGGTCATTTCCTTTGAAGTGGCGCCCGCTTTGCACGAACAGTTTGTCTTTGAGCCCGGCCAGTACCTCACCTTGCGGGCGAATATTGGCGGCGTTGAGGTGCGGCGCAGCTACTCCATCTGCAGCACCCGCAGTCATTTGGCGCAGCACAATGAAATTGAAGTCGGGATCCGGCCCATGCAGGGCGGCGTCTTTTCGAACTGGGCTGTGACGGTACCGCAGGTCGGTGACACGATGGACGTGATGCCTGCGCAGGGCCGTTTTGTGTCAAAGCGCCCGCGCGCCGTGCACCGCGTGGGCTTTGCAGCGGGATCGGGCATTACGCCTATCTTGTCCATCATGGCCAGCAGCCTGCAAGAACAAGCCGACGCCAAATTTACCCTGGTCTATGGCAACCGCAGCATGGCCAGCGTGATGTTCAACGAAGCGTTGCAAGACCTCAAAGACCGCTACCCCGAGCGCCTGACCCTGATCCACGTGCTGTCGCGCCAGGCGCAAGAGGTCGATTTGCTGCAGGGCCGCATTGACGGGCCCAAGGTGCGGTCGCTGATTGACACCTTGCTGCCCGTGGCCAGCATGGATGAGGTTTTTGTATGTGGCCCTGAGGCCATGATAGAAGCCACTTGCCAGGCCCTAAAGGACGCTGGGGTCAATCCGGAGCGTGTCCAAAGCGAGCGGTTTAGCTCTCCTACTCTGGACGCACTGGACGCCAGTGCGCGGCGCGCAGCGCTCAACGTTCACTCGCCGCAATCGCTAGGCGGTGTGGCACTCAAGGTGGTGCTCGACGGCAAGACCCACGCCCTGCAGATGGAGCCCGGACAACGCATTCTGGATGTAGCTCTGGCCGCTGGACTGGACCTGCCTTATTCCTGCAGGGGCGGCGTGTGCTGCACCTGCCGTGCCAAGCTGTTGGAAGGCACAGTTCAGATGGTCAAAAATTTCACGCTCGAGCCCTGGGAGACCGATCGTGGCTTTGTGCTGTCGTGCCAGGCGCGTCCCACCAGCGCCAAAGTCACCCTCAGTTTTGATGAACGCTAATTTGCATCTCCCCGCACCGTATTGAAAGGCACCCTATGTCCGCCACGCTCCAAAGTTACATCGCGGGTCAATGGCTTGGTTCGGAGCCCGCACAAACCCTTCGCAGCGCTGTCAATGGCCGTGCCGTTGCCTGCACCCATGCCGAGACCATTGATTTCGAAAGTGCACTGCACTTCGCCCGCACGCAGGGCCGAAAAAATCTGCTGGCATTGGACTTTCAGGAACGCGCCCAACGTCTTAAAGCACTGGCCAAGTATTTGATGGAACACAAGGAACCCTTGTATGCCGTCTCGGCGCACACGGGCGCCACGCGGGCCGATAGCTGGATTGATATTGACGGGGGAGCTGGCACCCTGTTTGCCTATGCCGCGATGGGCAGTAACGAGTTGCCTTCTGGCAATGTGCTTCACGAAGGGCCTTCGATTGCACTGGGAAAAAAAGCGGGGTTTGCCGGAACCCATATTTTGGTGCCGCGAGCCGGCGTGGCTGTGCACATTAACGCCTTCAACTTCCCGGTATGGGGTTTGCTGGAAAAGCTGGCACCGAGTTTTCTAGCGGGAATGCCATGCATTGGAAAGCCTGCCACCGCCACCAGCTACCTTACAGAAGCGGTGATGCGCTTAATCGCTCAGTCCGGATTTCTGCCTGAGGGTGCGCTGCAACTCGTCATTGGCAGCACCGGCGATCTGCTCGATCGCTTGGACGGCGCCGATGTGCTGACTTTTACCGGATCGGCCGATACGGCGGCCAAACTCCGCGTGAACCCTAATCTTGTGCGCCACAGCGTGCCTATTAACGCTGAGGCCGATTCCCTCAACTGCGCCATCTTGGCGCCCGATGTCAGTCCTGACGATGAAGAGTTCGACTTGTTCATCAAAGAGGTCGCCCGTGAGATGACGACCAAGGCAGGCCAAAAATGCACTGCTATTCGACGCGCCATCGTGCCGCGCCAGCATCTGGATGCGGTGACTGAAAAGCTCCGTGTGCGGCTTTTGAAAACCGTCGTGGGCGACCCTTCGGTGGAGGGCGTACGCATGGGCGCTTTGGCAAACCACGCGCAGTGCGACGATGTCGCCGAGCGCGTGGCGCTATTGAAGCGACACGCCCGCGTGGTGCTGGACCAGAGCGATGGCTTTGTACCCCAGGGAGACGGCGTTGACCAAGGCGCGTTTTTCGCGCCCACGTTGCTGGTGTGCGATGCGCCGCTGAGCACCCGCGCAGTGCATGATGTGGAAGCCTTTGGTCCGGTCAGTACGCTGATGGCGTACGACGAACTGGAAGAAGCCATGGCCCTCGCCAAGATGGGCTGCGGCAGCTTGGTGGGCACGCTGGTGACGCGCAGTCCGTCGGTTGCTGCGCAGGTGATTCCCGCCTTGGCCGCCTGGCACGGGCGCATGCTGGTGCTTGACGCCGAAGCGGCTGTGGAATCCACCGGACATGGCTCGCCTTTGCCACAACTCAAGCACGGCGGCCCGGGGCGCGCTGGTGGTGGCGAGGAACTGGGTGGTCTGCGGGCAGTCAAACACTACTTGCAACGCGCCGCGCTCCAAGGCTCACCGACCATGCTGGCGGCGATCACCGAAGAACATGTTCGCGGTGCCAAAGTCAATGACACCGGTGTGCACCCGTTTCGCAGCTACTTTGAAGACCTGTGTATTGGCGACTCCTTGCTCACGCACCGCCGTACCGTCACCGAAGCCGACATCGTCAACTTCGGGGGCATTTCGGGTGACTATTTCTATATGCACTTCGACGAGATTGCGGCGCGCGAGTCTGCTTTTGGAAAGCGCATTGCGCATGGGTACTTTGTGTTGTCTGCCGCTGCTGGCCTGTTTGTCTCGCCCGGGGTGGGTCCGGTCTTGGCCAACTATGGATTGGACACCTTGCGTTTTGTCAAGCCGGTGGGCATTGGCGATACGATCCAGGCGCGCCTGACCGCCAAACGCAAAACGGACCGAAACAAACGCGATGACAAGGGTGTCGGTCAAGGCGTAGTGGCCTGGGATGTGGAGGTGAGCAACCAGTCGGGCGAACTAGTCGCCAGCTATGACATCTTGACCCTGGTGGCAAAACGCGGATAAAGCGGCCAGCGGGCGTGACAGGTTGCTGATTTCCCCATTGGGGGCGAACCCATATAGCGACCTACTCCAGAACCACCCTGGGGAAATAAAAGGATACAACCCAGTTTGGCACATCAACAATCGAGCTGATCCGCAAGTCTGCACAGACGCTGCACAACATATAGGCGTCTATGGGTGAGTAACCGTAGCGCCGACTCAGCAGCTCAACCATCTCCGACACGGCCATCCGGGCGCCCGTCATCAGGTCTGGGCCAATACCCGTTGTAACTTCATAGCCCTTGCTGTCCAAATGCCGCGACACAGGTCCGGGTGTCACAAAGCGCGGCATGCGTAAATTGGCACCTTTGATGAGCTCAAACTTGAGCGCTACGTCGATGGGGCTTTCGATCGCAGTGCCGCAGACTTCTCCATCCCCTTGGGCAGCGTGCGTATCACCAACCGAAAAGATGGCGCCAGCAACCTCGACTGGCAGGTACAACTCAGTGCCCTCGGCGATATCACGGATATCCATATTGCCGCCCACATTGCGCGGCGGAATGATGCTGTGAAGACCTGGCTCGGCCGGCGCGACGCCGATGGTTCCACACATGGGTTTCAGTGGCACGCGACCGCCCGGCCCATACATCACGGAGGCAGCAGTGCTTGGATCGTAATTCCAGTGGTGAAGGTGCGCATCTGGAAATTGGTCCGTCAGCAGGCCAAAGCCGGGAATGTTACCGGTCCAGCCCCAGCCCGACGGTCGAAAAGACAAGACCGTGACCTTGAGAGCATCTCCGGGCTGAGCCCCATCAATGTAGACCGGACCGGTGACTGGGTTAACGCGTCCAAGGTCCAGTGTTACCAGATCTTGCGCCGTGGAGGTCTTATTCAGTTGCCCTGAGGATGCGTCCAAGGTCTCGAATTGAATACTCTCTCCAGGTGCGATTCGCAGTTTGGGCGCAAACGTGTTGTCCCACCCGTGGTGGACGTGCTCGCGGTGAATGGTGTGCTTATGGTGGTGGTGGTCGCTCATGGAATTCTCCTAGACAGCAACGGTTGCCGCGCCATCGATTGTGGCGAATCCTTCTGCTACTGCGCGCCCAGTCCCTTTGCTTGCGCCAGCTAGCAATACATACTTTCTTCTGAGTCCGAGGTCCATTGCGCTTCTCCTAAGTTGTTACAAAACTAAATTCACCCGAAATTACCACGGCGAATTCAGTTTTGGCAAACGCAATTTTTTCAAGGACAAGGCGATGGGCTGGTTGTGCAAGGTTGATGGGCAGCTTTACAGCTATTTTGGCTTATCGCGAACCCGAGCAAAGTAGTCAGCGCACATCGTGTGGGAAACCTAGTGCATATTTCCACTTCGCCAGCAGATCTCCAAGCCTAGAGGGGGGCTGTAACACCAAAGTCCGTGCTGCAAATCTGATGCGAGCGCGATCTATCTGCGTCAAATACTCTACCGGTGATTTTCCGTCAATGCGGGCCAACAACAAACCGGGCAACAACCGAGCACACCGTTCATCAAAACCGCATGGATCTTCCCAACTCACGCGCTGGATGTAAGTTGCGACAATGTTCAAGTAAAGATCTTCAAACGCCGACGCGCAGTCCGGCACATGCACGGACTTGAGCAAAGTATGGTTGAGTAAGAAAGCGAGATCAAATGCCGGGTCGCCGTACCAGGCGCATTCCGCATCAAGCAGAATGGGAGAGTCACCGCGCAAGAGAATGTTTTTTGGGCTTATATCTCCATGAACCAACGCAAGACGCGTGCTCTTTGTGGTTTCCACAAGACGGGTCAGCTGAACGGCTAAATCTGGATGAACGCGTGCGGCTTCTAGCAAGTAGGGCTCAAGGCGTAAGGCATAGAAGTTGGAGTCGTGCGCGAACTCCCGTGCGATGCTTGGGTCTGACGCGGTCGATTGGTGCATTTGCCCGATTACGCTTGCGACCTGTATCCCTACGGACTGTTCCACATGTCCCGCCAACAGTTCGACCTTCCAATTTGGGAGCCCTGCCAAAAACTCCATCACGAAGGCACCGCGCACCCGATCGGCACCCAGAATGCGTGGCACATTACCAGGCACGATGCGCGCGGCAGTTGTTAACCAATCGATCTCAGCTAGCACGCGGTTGGTGGGTACATGCCACTCTTTTTCTACCTTTAGTTTGGGAAGGGCCTGCTTGACGCAGACCGGCCCAGAATGAAGGTCAATGCGAAAGATATTTGATGAGACCCCGCCGGTGAGCATTTGCACATGGATTTCATCGCCGTCACCTGCGAGATTCAATTCGCACAGCATCTTCATCAGCGCAGGTCTGTCGTGCAAAACATCAACGTATCCTTCATTCATCTGGACATCACCTTAGGCGACGTTGTACGGGTAAGGCACCTGCTCCGGCAAAACCTCTGACGGCCCACCCCTGGCGCTCTATCCGTAGCCCCTCGTTCCATTTGGCCATGCGTTCGGACCGGGCAAACGACCCCACCTTCAATTGCCCACAATCCCATCCAACAGCTAAATGCGTGATGAGGACGTCCTCGGTTTCGCCGGATCGTGCCGAAACGACCGTACCCCATTTAGCCAATTTCGCGCGCCGCAATGCCTCATAGGTTTCGGTCAAGGTCCCCACTTGATTGGGCTTGAGGAGCACGGCGTTACAGCACCCGCTCGCGACAGCTTGATCGATGCGCGAAGCGTTTGTGACAAGGAAGTCGTCTCCGATCACCTGCACTCGATTCCCCATGGCCGCAGTGAACAAGCGCATACCATCCTGGTCATCCTCGGCAACCGGATCCTCGATAGACACAATGGGATATTGATCAACCCAACTGGACAGCTTGTCGATCCATTCCGCGGTGCTGTAGTCATGGTCTCCAAGTTTGAGACGATACCTGCCTGCCTTTCCGAATTCTGAGGCGGCAACGTCGAGGCAGATCATGACTTGTCCATTTTGGTACCCAGCCTCATCGATCGACGAGGTAAGTATCTGAAGCGCCTGCTCGTTGGACTCAAAGTCAGGCCACCAACCGCCTTCGTCGGCAACTCCCATACGACTTCCACGACGCGCCATCTGTTCTCCGGCCACCCGGTATACGTCGGCGCACATGCACAAGGCTTCATCGAAAGTCTCGGCGCCAAGAGGCATCACGAGAAAATCCTGGATGTCGGTGCGCCCTGCCGCATGAACGCCACCACCAAAAATCTGCACTTGTGGTAAGGGCATTTGTACAACACCGTCACCACTGAGTTGACGCCAGACGGGCACGCCGCAGTGCTTGGCTGCGGCGTCCAGTACGGCCATGGAAGTGGCAACTATGGCGTTGCCGCCCAGGCGCTCTTTCTTTGCGGTTGGGTCAAGATGAGTTAGGGTGGTATCGCATAAGGTCTGATCACAGGCATCGAGCCCTAAAAGCGCTGCCGCAATCTCACCATTGACGTTACTTATTGCCCGGTTAACACCCAGACCAGCCTGCTCCGGGCCCCCGTCCCGCAGGTCGATCGCCTCATTCGACCCGCGCGATGCACCTGCCGGCGCAATTCCCCGGCCCATGCTCCCCCCTTGAAGCTGGACTTCCACTTCGATCGTTGGCCGTCCCCTCGAATCCCAAATTCGAAAAGCGCGGAGCGACCGAATTTTTGACAACATTGTTGCTTCCTCTTGAGGCCGCAGGACCTGAGCCTGCATCAATAAAAATTTGTGTGAGCTTAGTGAAAATGCACACGTTTGCACAGAGGGTATTTACTGATTGCACACGATTTCATCGTCACCGATGATTGTGATAATCCATCAAAATTTGGGGTAGCCAAAGTGTATTGCCTGCTGATCTGCAGAACCTGTCCACGAGACGTGCGAAGCCCTCGGCTGCCGTGTACTCAGCTCGCATTGAGGCTATCTGCCATCGCCCAAAGTAGGGGAGTCCCCGTCTTACGGGTCAATTGTCTAGGGGCATGTTTAGAGCCCTGCGCCATTGCAATTGATTCAACGGGCAAGCAGCGCATGCGTTTTTCTGGCCTAACGCCAAACGACGAACCAGCCATTGAGGAGCTGCTCTCACTGTGCCAGCAGTCTTCGGATGGTTATCTTGATGTGCAGACGATCCCGCACTCACTTCGCGGGGCACTCTCGGCGTGCTCGCCGTCCATTAGGAAACCAGCAATCGGCAACCCTCGCAGCGATCAAGCTTAATTACCCAGCACCATCACAAGGAGATGAAGAATATGAAAATGAGATA
>Ga0214919_10007272_pt1 | contig 14981 bp, 14 predicted proteins | sample LL1503_MetaG_FD_177994 | JGI IMG/M metagenome (GOLD analysis project Ga0214919, IMG submission 177994) | Freshwater microbial communities from Lake Lanier, Atlanta, Georgia, United States - LL-1503 | ecosystem: Environmental > Aquatic > Freshwater > Lake | place: USA: Georgia | collected... | reverse complement strand
AAGAACAAAGAAAAAAATATTATGATAGTCATAAAGAAGAAATTATGGAGCAAAATAAAGTATATATTGCTGAAAATAAGGAAAAAGTGAAAGAATATAAGGATAATTGGTATCAAAAAAAGAAACTTACAAAAATAGATGACAATGTAAATAAAAGTCAATTTGAAGAAAATAATATAATACAAAACCTTGATAATTCAATACAAAGTATTTGACTCGACAACAACTTAAAAATTACAAATAATTTATTATTATGATTACTTGTAATTTAATGGGAGGACTAGGAAATCAAATTTTCCAAATTTTTGCCACAATATCTTTTGCAATTAAAAGCAGAAATGCATTTAAATTTTTAGATGTAAAACAATTAGGCGGTGGTTCCACTACTATTCGATACACTTTTTGGGATACTTTTTTTTCTAATTTGAAACCATTTTTAATGAAAGAATTACCATCTAACATTAATGTTATACGTGAAAACGGTTTCCCTTATAATGATATTCCTATAAATGATTTATTAAAAAAAGATGTTATGGTTCACGGATATTTTCAAAGTTATAAATATTTCGAAGAAAATTATTCTATTATATGTAGAATAATTGGTTTAGGTAAAATGAAAGATGCATTATTAGAGAAGCTTGAATTTAGTAATGAATATTTAAGTAATTGTATAAGTATGCATTTTCGTATAGGTGATTATAAAAATTTACAACATTTTCATCCATTAACTACCGCACGCTACTACGAAAAAGCATTAAAATATATTACAAATAAATATCAAGAAAATGAATTTACAATATTATATTTTTGTGAAGATAATGATGTAGACGATGTTTTAGAAACAATAAATAAACTACTAGATAAATTTCCTAGGCATACTTTTATAAGAGGTAAAAATATATTAGAAGATTGGGAACAAATGTTGCTAATGAGTTGTTGTCATCATAATATAATAGCAAATAGTTCTTTTAGTTGGTGGTCCGCTTATTTTAATTTTCACGCAGATAAAACAGTATGTTATCCATCGGTATGGTTTTCAGATACTGCGAATATAGATACAAGAGATTTATGTCCGTCAAACTGGGTCAAGATAAATGTTTAATGTTTTCCATTTTAATTTAGTATTCTTTGAAACATAAACCAGTTATCGAAATATCTATTATTCTCTCTAAACAGTGTAAAATTATTTATATTACTATTTGAAAGAATACAATCTACTAATATAATTTGGTCATCCTTAACTAAATAATTATGCGTAAAATACAAACGTAATTTGTCATCATATATTTTGGACCACCAATCTATTTTATCTTTATGTAAAATAAAAAACCCACCTGATATGGAAGTTTGATACGCAGGTATTTCTTGTATGGGTAATTCCAATGAATTTTTGTTGTTAATAATTTTATGTAAATATTTCATATATTTGTCATCATTATTAATGCAAGCGTACGATATTTTTTCTTTGTTTAAATTCTTGATTTTTTCTACGTTAGACCAATTTGGGAGATTGTGAGTATGTGTATCATCTGATCTATTTCTAAAATAACCAATATCACACCAGCCATACATTTCGGTATCAAAATGTTTTCTCTCTATACTCTCTTTAACAAACCATATTTTTTCAGACCATAACATATTTAGTTCCCAACCAGATTTATCATTGATAAGACTATTTTTATCGTGATTTTTAATCCAATAATCTTTATATTTATAATTATAAAATTCTTCTATAGGTTTAATTATAATTTTAATATTAGGGTTATTTTTTGTATCAATAAATGTGCTGCTATTTTCGTCACTATAAATAACTAAATAAAAATTATTTACAATAGAAATAAGATTATTCATCCATTGAATATAAGTACTAGAGTCAAACTTAGATTTTAAAATATAAAAACAACTGGAATAGGTAATGGACATATATAATAATATAATTTGTTATTTATATTATTATTATTATTTAATTTTATACATTATTTAGTTATTGACGTATATAAAAAGCATCACCCCATTTACATTCGGTCCATTTGGTTTCTACTCGTACTAACCCAAATTGTTTTAAATAATCATCTAATTCACTAACTAAACCACATTTTTCATAAACATAATCACAATTTACTTCTGTATATAAATAATCTACTTTTGGTAAATATTCTTCCATTCCTTTTAATGCTTTTAATTCAGCACCTTGTATATCAAAATTTAAAAAATTATAATCGATATCATATTTTGGTAAAATATCTTTGAGTAATTTTGTTTCTGCATCAAAACAAGTTACATAGTGAACTTGTGGGTGATAATGAGAATGCAACCCAAAATTTAACATTGAAGATGATTGACCATTGTTAGACACGTTAAAACGTACAGTTTCTATAACATCAGATACTACCGCATTTTCAATTAAAACTCCAGGATATTTATCTTTACTCAATTGTACTTTTTCAGGTAAAGCTTCTACCCATAAAATTTTATCTCGTGAAATATATTTTTCATAATCAGATAATTCTTCACATTCGTGTGCTCCTACGTGTAATATTCCTTTAAATTTTATATTATATTTAGAAACTAAATTAACTAAAGGTATTAGCATTTATATTAATATTAATTATAATATTTTTAAATACTTTTAAACTAAATTATTATATCTGTTATAAACTGAATTATTAAAATCTCTAAAATTGTGTGCTGTTTGAGTATAAATACTTCCATTATGAACGACGTGATTATATTCTAAACCAGGAACAACATGCATATTTAAATCTAATTGTTCAAATAGTAATGTATTAAAATAAATAACATCACAAGCAGATGATTTATGGATATTATTTTTTTCATTTTGTAAATTTAAATTATTAATTAAATATTTATTAATTACATAATTTCCGGTATTCATTAAAGTGCTAGAAATAGTGTTGTGTGGTTGTTTAATTATATTTTCATTATTATTATTATTATGAAAATTGCCTTTTTTATAAATAAAACCAGATAAATGTGAATAGTCAAAATTAGGGTTTGCCTTATTTGGTGCTAAAATTATATTTTTTTGCTCTCCAATGACTTGTTCAATATAATTCTTTGATGTAACAAAATAGTTTTTGTCAGCAAAATTATCGGAGTCCATTAAAACTATCCATTCGTTTTTAGCTGCAGAACAAGCGCTAATTTTGTTTAAAAAAGGGCCTAAATGCATTTGGTTTTTAATAAGTATTAATTTATTATTATCTGGAAATGCTATTTTAATTTTGTCTATATCATTACCATTTTCATCTGTTATTATAATTTCATCTATATATTCATTTTCTAAATATTTAACTAAATAATGTGATAAAAATTTATCAAATCTATCCATAGTTGGAATACAAAGACTAAACATATAGTATATTTTTTTTTTATTTAATAAAATAAACTCAAATAATAAACTCAAATAATAAAATTTAGAGGAAAATTATAATATAAGTATTATAGTATGATTATTAATTTTATTATAAAGGGTAGATTGGGAAATGCTATATTTAGATATATGGCTTCTGTGATACTATGTTTATATTTTAAAGGGGATTATAAAATTAATTCTCCTCAATCTCATAATTTAAAAGATGAAGAATTTATAGAAATATGCAAAAATATACTTAATAAAAATCTTAATAATTTAACAAAATATAACATATTAAATGGTTTAAATATGCAATGTTTTTACCAACACGACTTAATTTATAAAATACATAAACAAAATATTATTGATTTTATTTCTGCGAATCCAGAACACTTTGTTTTAACAGATGGTATACTTGCTGGAGATAATAATTATGAAAAATATTATATGAAAGACATTATCAATACACCATTAAATTTTGATAAAAAATATAAAAATGTACTTCATATAAGATTAGAAGATTTTGTAAAATATAACTTATATTTAGATGTAAAAAGAATAATTGATTTATTGGATAAAAATATTATATCTGAATCATTATGTATTGTTTGCAAAAAACCTGAAACCGAATTTGAATTAAATTATATTAAAAATATTATTGATAGTTGTTTAAGTAAAAATATAGAAGTTTTTACAGAACATAATGATACTATTACTGATTATTACATTATGAAAGAATCAGAAACATTAATTTGTTCAAAAAGCACACTCTCGTGGTGTGCTGCATTTTTTTCAGATAAAATAAAAAAATGTTACATTCCTGATTATTATGTTACACCAAATAGTAGTTTTAAACAACCTATTGATAATACGGAATTATATTAATTTATATATCTTTATATGTAATATCATTTATTTTTTTATAACTGTGCCATTCACATTTATCAAAAAAATTTCTCCAATATATATAGGTTTCGTAATCATCTGGTGTTCCCCAACAAATATAATTTTTAACTTCAAAAACCTTAACTTTTAATCCCATCTTTATATTTTGATTTATTACATCATCAACATAAAATTCATTATTACTTCTAATATTATTTTTATAATTTTCATGAAGTGCATCTATAAAGTATTTTGCTTTTCTAAAAAACATTGTTCCAATTATTACATGACTTGTTTTAATATTATGTTTACTATCATCAAATTTTTTACACGAAACACTAGTAATATTTTCATTTTCATCAACTTCCATCCAAGCATACATATTTGGATTGTTTTTACTTGCAGGATTATTTCTAAAACTCCAAATAATTATATCGTTATTATCATTATCAATTAAACTTTGATATTTTTCAACATCATAATATACACCATTATCACACGCACTTATTAAGATTGGATTATTTAAATCTAAATTTGCTCTATTAATACCTATTTCACAAGTACAAGCTTGACCTTCTGTTATTTTATCTATTCCATAATTTTTAACATTATTGTAAAAAGAATTAATTATATTATTTAATCCATATTTATCGTTGTGTTCTTGTAAACATATGAATATTTTATTATTTGTATCAGGTAGACAATTAACAGCTTGGATAACCATTGGCAAACCATTTACATCAATCAATGGTTTTGGATTTTTGTAGCCCTTTACTGAAAATCTGCTTCCAGCTCCTGCCATAGGCAATATTAATGTTGTATTTAGTTTATCGATAAATTTATCTTGTTTTTTTGTTATATTATTAAAATAATTTGACCAGTCATTGTAAATTTCTAAATCATAAGGTGTACCCCATTGTAGCATATTTTCTATTTCAAATATGCTAATATTCAGTTTATCTTGAATCAATAAATTATAGACCATACTTACATAATATTCATTTTTAACTTTCATTTTTTTATCCATTAATAGTTTGAAATATTTTTTCATTATTGCACCTGATTTAAAATAATATGTTCCATTTGACGCATACTCATTCATTCTATTATTAGTAAATGGTTGTTTTTCTTGAATAGCTTCCATCCATCTTGATCCGTCTTCGGTTTCTTTTAAAAATGCATAATTGTCAGTTCCTAGCATATGCGGATGAAAACCTTTATAACAAGCAATCGCACCATCAGCATTCCTATTTCGTGTGTCATTTAAGAATTTTTCATAATCCCAATATGTTCCATAATCACAATAACTAATAATTACTTCTTTATCATCATCAATATTGTCAAATATTAAAGATACTGCGTGAACAGGTCCTTCTCTACCTTCAACAGGTACCTCATATATTTTTCCATATGGACATATATTATTTAAAATTTTTCTCATATTTGTATCTTTTAAATGCTCATTATTACATATAAACATAACATTTTCTTCGTTTGGAAATAGATTTATAACATGTTCAATTATATATTTTCCATCAACTGTAATTAATGGCTTTGGAACATTATATCCTGCTTCAATAAAACGCTTTCCTAAACCAGACATCGGAATAACAATTTGAACATCTCTTTTATTTTCCCATTTTTCAATGTTGTAAGACTTTGTACAAATCATGTCCATTACTATATTTTCTTTATTAAAATACTCTTTATATTCTTTAATTTTATGAGGTTGATTTTGTAATTCTGGAGAAACAAAACATAATTTAAATCCATATTCTTTTAAAATTTTGTAGTTTTCACTATTTAATGGAACCTTTGAGAAACAATCAACCCATACCCAATGTACTCTATCTTTCATATTTAAAACTGTATTTAATCCTTCAAATTCTGAAAAACGAATTGCTATGTTTTTTTCACCTTCATTGCTCAAGCTATAAATCATTGGAAATGACGAATCAAGAAAAAAATAGTTAGTAATATTATATTTTTTTATTAATTCTAATACCTTAAATTCAATTCTTTCACTTTTTATATTCAATATTATAAAAGAATGATTATAATGATGTAAAAAATTGGAAAACAATTCACCATTTACGAAAGGGTCGTGAGCGATATATATATCACCATTTAAATTATCCCGCAAATCAATTTCAATTCCATAACAAAACGGGATGTTTTTAAGTTCGTCAGAACTATTTATTCGATGACAACAATAAAGCATTATTAAATATAAATTATTATATTTAATATTTATTTGAAAATTATATAAATATTTCTTATATTTTAATAAAATATGAATATTACTTCTTTTAAGGATTACGATATTTACAAAAATATATTTCCAATTGATGAAAATTATCGTAAAATTGATATATATAAATTTGAGAATTGTATTATTACTGGGTTAAATGTATATTATCCAAATGTATTAATAAAATGTGAAAACAATTTAATATTACCCACATTAGAGAGAACAATGTCGCTTAATTCAGGTACAATTTATGAAAAATTTGATATGAAGTTTGATTATTATGAAATGGATTGTAAAAATATTTGTAAATTGCCATTATTTTTTTTTATATATAATAGTGATAACTATTTTCATTTTTTATATGATTCGTTACCATATTTAATATCATATTTAAATCTTAAAAAGGATATACCCAATTTAAAATTATTAATGCAATATCCAAATGAACATAAAAATAATTTTTATCCTTTTATAATTGAATTTTTAGAAATTTTGAATATAAAAACTGAAAATATTGTTTTAGTTGATGAAAATACTTTATATTCAGAAATTTATGTTTCTACATCATATACACACGATATTGATTCAAATTTACCACCACGAAAAGAAATATTTAATTTTTATCAAAGCATTGTTTCAATAGTTAAGGATACATTTAATATTAATATGGAAACACCAAAAAAAATTTATGTTTCTAGAAGATCTTGGTTACACAATGATTTTTCAAATATAGGTACAAATTATACTACACGAAGAAGATTAATAAATGAAGATGATTTAGTTGAAAACCTAAAGAGTGAAGACTTTGTTGAGATTTTTACTGAGAATCTAACTACAATTGAAAAAATATTGTATTTTGCAAACGCTACACATGTTGTAGGTGCAATTGGTGGAGGTATATCGAATGTATTATTTTCTCCAAAAACGACAAAATTGGAAGCAATTGTTTCTCCAACTTTTTTAGATGTTAACGCTCGATTTAAATATACTTTAGATTGTGTTGACGTAAATTATAATTTTAATACGGAACATCTTGAAAAAACGGAATTTAAAACATATATGAGAGTTAAAACAAAAGATGGAACTATTGTTGGAGAGATAGAAAAAATATATGACAATAAATTATTAGTGTCATATACAGATGGTTCAAATACTGGTTGGAATGCTCAAAATAAATATAGACAAATAGAATTAAATATGAATGATGTTGAAAAACTAGATAATGGTTTAAACAGTCCGTGGAAATTTAAAATTGCTTATAGCTAGGCTTATAATTTGTGCCAGATCCGTGGTGTACTAATGATTTATTACTCCAATAAGTTTTAATGTCATGTAATTTCATTTGTTTATTTAATTCATGGTCAATAGCTTTTTCAAAAGGAATAATTGTTGGTAATAATTTAGAACACGTTTTTTTATTAATTAAATAAGCACAATTTGTTCTGGTCGCATTATTTCTTACCCACATATCTTGTGAATTAATTATAAAAAAATCTGAAATATCTAAATATTCAGCGTCTTTTGGAACATCTAATAAATATTTATTTAATTGATTTACAAAATCATCACAAAATATTGCATCATCTTCTAATATTAAGTACCAGTCGTCATCATTAATACTAGTATTTACTATTTCTCTATAAGTTTCAATATGTTCGATTGTTATACAAATTTGAGAACTATTTAAATTGTTAAGTTTAAAATATTTGTCTTTTATTTCATTTGTTAAATTTTCTCGTTGGTAAAGTTCTCTGAATTCGTAATTTTTTATATTATTTTGGTTAAAATAATTAATTAAATAGTTTTTTCTGTTAACTAATTTATTATAATGAATAATATATATTTTTGAAACATTAATACCTTGCATAATTATATATTATTCATATATAATTATATATACAGATAATATAATGCATAACTACGTATTTGTAATATTGAGACACGTTACTAAAACTTTAAACAATTCAGATGAAATATGGAAAGAATGTTATAAATCAATACGCAAATTCTATGATAATAAAATAATTATAATTGATAATAATTCTGATTATAGTATCATTAAAAATAATATAAAATTGGATAATTGTGAAATAATTAATTGTTCTATTTTTAATTCTAGATTATTTTCACCATTTTATGAATTACTTAATATAAATTTTGAGAAAGCTATAATAATACATGATGGTGTTATATTTCAAAAATTTGTAGATTTTAGTAAATTTGAAGATGTTAAATTTATTTGGCATTTTAATATGAAAAAATATGATGATATAAATTTAATTAAAAAACAATTATCTGTATTATCTAACAATAATATATTATTTGATATTTTTAAAAATAATAATTTTACGGGTTGTATGGGTTGTTGTTTAGCTATTACCAAAGATTTTTTAATGAAATTAGAAAATAAATTTAAAATATCTAATTTAAAAAATATTATACAAAATCAGACAGATGCAATTGCTTTTGAAAGAACACTATCTTTATTATGTTTTTCAGAAAAACAAAATTTAATAGAAGATTTATCTTTTGAAGGAGAAATTAAGCATATGATTTGGGGATATTCATATACAGATTATATAAATAATAAAACTGTTTTTCAAGTTAAAGATTGGGAGACAAATGAAAATCTTTCAATAGATATAAAAGAAAAATCAATAATAAAAATATTTGGCGCTAGAAAATAAAATATTATTTCTTTCAAAATTGAGAAGTATGTGTATTTCAAATTAAGAAAAAATTGTCTTCGATATTATATACTTTTGAAGTTTTCTAATATAAAATTTAAGTATGATTGCTTTTAATTTTTTCAGTTAACTTGTATTTTTCTATAAAATCGTTATAATTGCTTATTTTATATTGTTGATTTAGTATTATATCTAGAGTCAAAATGTATATTATAATATTTTCCTATATTTTTCAGCATCCCAATTATTTAAAAAACAAATTTCATCTGTTGATAAATAGTTTTTTTCAAAATTACTATCTACTATAAATAAATTTGATTTTAATACATCTTCAATTTCTTTACATTTTATTAAAGAATGACTATTTATATAAACTAAATTATTTTCAATAATAATTTTTGGTGGTTCATTATATGTATTTTTATATTCTTCAATATAACTTAAATCAAGCAAAACTTTAAATCCACAATATATTAAAAAATCAGGAAATGTTATTGATTCTTTAAACAAATCTATTTTTTTGTTTAAATAATAATTTATTGTTATATCTTCACACAAATAAGATATATTTGAAATTTTAAATGTTACATTTATTATTTTACTTATTGTATTTGTATATTTATACTTATCAAAATTTATCTCTTGATAAAATTCAAACTTAACTAATACATCATTTAATATTTTATATATTTCATCAATATTATCGTGTGTAATAATTATCCCGTGATTTAATAAAAATATAACATTTTCACCATTATAAAGTTGTTTTATTTTTTCACATACTTTAATACCTGGTGTAAAATAGTCAATAATTAATGCTGAAGGATAAATTTCCTCGATTATTTTATTTGCTTCTTTACTTACCAAAATGCGATTAATTTGAATAGGATGCAAATGTACAGTATATTTTTTTAAAATTGAATGCATAAACGTTTCAATAGAACCTCTTTTGTTCCCAATAAAATTATATGATGTTACCTCTTTTACTGCACCATTATTAATATCTTCTAATAATATTTTATTATTTATAACAGAATAACCATTAATTTCATCTATATTTGTCAAATTATATCCAGATGCTTTTATAAACATTAAATCATTTATCTTAACAGAAGTGTTTCCGCCTCCTCCTTGAACTAAGTCAAATCTTTCACCGCAATATTTAGATAATTTTTTAAATATAATTAACTCTTCTATAATAGATGCAAAATTAATATGTAAATTATTAAAATTATCAAAATCGCCGTTATTTTTATTAAACCAATAGCTTATTATATTTAAATTTCTTGCACCTATAATATCCTTTTCATAATTATCACCAATCATTATTACATCCGTTATATTTAATTTCATTTTTTGTAATATTGTATTAAACATTTTAGTACTAGGTTTTTCAATTCCAACTTCTTCACTTGTCACAATACAATCAATATATTCTAACAACCCTAATTTTTCTAGTTTAATTATTTGATATTCACTTTCATAGTCAGTTAATATTCCTATTTTAATATCATTAGTTTTATTCCATTTAATAAAATTCTCTACTCCTCCAAAACAAACCAATTTATTATAAAATGTTTCCCAATAAATATCGTGTAATTTTGAAAAAGTAAGTAAATTAATATTTAATTTTTCCAATAATTGTTTAAAATATATACTTTTATTGTGGGAAGATGCAGTTAAACCTAATTCATATTTTAAGTTTTTACTAATATCAAGATAAACCGATGTAATATATTCTATTGTTAAAGAATTTTTCATTTGTATTAAATAATTAAAAACTTCGTTAATAGCTTTTTTATCACATATATCATAATCATATAGAGTATTATCCAAATCAAATATAATACCTTTATAAAACATATTATATTTATATAAATTTTAATATTTAATACTATTTCAAATTTAATACTATTTTTTTTATTATTTCTTCATAGTCGTTTACATTTTTAAAATTTAAAAAATAAAACCCATCTATAATTTGAATAGTTTCTATTGTTAATTTATCTGTACAATTTTTAATATTATAACTTGATTTAATACCTATATTCAAATAAATATTTGGTTCAAAATTAATATCAAAATTATTTATATCAAATATGTAATCAGTATAAAAATTAATAATTATATCTGCTTTTTCACGCTGTATTTTTATATATTTATCAAAATCATTTTTTCTCTTAATAATTTGTTCATATATTTTTTCAATTGTGTATCCTCTTTTGGTAATATCTCTTTTTATTTTCCACGGTATTCTCAAATTTTCATCAGTGTCCATATAAATTTTAATATTTATTATGTTATCTGGTAAATATAAACTATGTAAACCACAAACAATAACGTTTTCTTTGCTTTCAATTAATTTTTTATCTGTAAATTTGCCTGTGTTATGGTCATAGTCAATTTGATAAATATTATTTCCTATTTTTAAATCAAAAACATCATTTTCCATTTTTGTAATAAAGTTTGCTTCTGGATTTAAATGTGTAAAGTTTTCCCAATTTTTATTGTTTCTTTCCCATTTATGATATCTATCACATTCCAAAATAAAACTATTATTAAATATTTTTTTAAATATATTTGTTATAGTTGTTTTTCCTGATCCCGAATCGCCTGTAATAGCGATAGTATTAAATAAAGATAATATAATGAAATAATCAATATCAACTAAATTATATAATACATTATGTTCATTTAAATAATGATATAATAACGTCTCATTGATATTTCCATATTTTTCAATTAAATTATTTAATTCAAGAAAAAAATTAAAATAAATATTCATTTGTTCACTATTTCCAAAAGCAATAATATCACAAATATATTTATCTTCTTTATTAGTTAATTTTGAAATATCAATTTTACTATCTGAAGGTATATTTATATAATTCATATCAAAATTTTTAAAATTAATAGGTTCATTTAAATGTACATCAGGTCTAATTTTACATACTAAATCATATACAATATTTTCACATTGTTCTATACGCCTTCTCTCTTTATTTAATAAATAAAACTTATAATTTTGATTTATAATATCATTTTTTTTATCTCCTGTTTTAAAGTCAATATTATCAGAAATAATTATATATTTTGGATTTAATAAATTTATTATTTTATCAATATCCATATTTAAATTTAGATATTTTGTTTCTTTATTTTTTGTAATATAAATATAAATATCTACATCATTATTTTCAATAATATTTTTTGTTAAACAATCGATATTATACTCGAAACTTCTTAAATGGCCAGATATTAATAAGGCTATTTTCATTACATTAACTGTAGCAAATAATTTTCAAAGTTGTCTACATTAATATTAAAATTTCCATTGACATCTTCCTTAATATTAGTATATCTATTATAATTTAATTTCAATACATCACAAATACTAACATAATGATTATGATCAAAACCCTTTGTACCTTTATTTAATATTTCTATTATCTTAGTTTTTGTATCAGAAAACAATGTAAAAGTTAATGCACCACTATGGGATGAGACAATAATCTCGCTTTGCATAAATAATTTTATTTTTTCTTCAGTTTTATAATCTTCTAATTGTATAAATTCAAAGTTATATTTACTTAACATATTTTTAAGTTCATTTTCATTTAAAATATAACGTTTTAGAATACCATTATGTTGTAATTCACTATTTTTTCTTGTAATAAAAATTCTCTTTCCATTTAAAAAATTATAATTACATTTTTCAAGAAATAAATTTCTTATAAAAGGAAATATAATTTGTCGATTATCTGATAGATATTTTCGAGAAATTTCTCCATATATAGAAACAATCTCATAATCCGAAATAGTGTTTAAATCTTCAATCAATTCAAATTTATCTTTTATTATTTCAAATGCTTCTTTTTGAAAAGGCAAAATATCTTTCATATAAATTTTAATAGGGAATGTTATTTCTGTTGTTGGTTTATCAACAATTTTTCGTTTATCTTCTAATAATACTGAACTGTTTGGTTCTCCACGAATATGATATTCTTTATTAAGAATATACATCAAACCTCCTAAATTATATATAAAAAAATGAAATAAGTACATACTTCCCCTCCCCTCTAAATAAAATATTGTTTGTTTCATATATTGTTTATTTTTATAATAATATAAATAAATAAACATATTTATTAGTAAATGTTACCATATCCATTATTTTATTGTAAAAATAAAGATACATATCCTCCATTTAAAAATGGTTTATATCTCGAAGAATATTTTTTAAAAAAAATATTAGATGAAAAACCTGAATTAAAAAGAAAATATATTCCTCTTTTATGGACAAACTTTCAAATTGAAGGATGGTTTCAATCTAGAAAAAATGAAATGCAAACCCATCTGAATCAATGGTTACACGATAATCCATCTGAAAATGGATATTTTACACTAGTACAATATGATGATGGACCTTTATTAAATATACCAAAAAATACTATAGTATATGGTGCTTGTTCTGGTGATATACCTATACCTTTAATTTATGAAGATTTAAATAATACATTAATAAATATTCCAAAAAAAGGATTTTCAGAAAAAAAAAATCTTTGTTCATTTATTGGGAATATAACTAGTAATCATATTCAACCAAATGTTAGAAAAGTTATTAAAAATACTTTTGAAATGAATCCAAAATTTGTATTTTATAATTCTGGTGGCTGGACACCGTCTGTTAGTAAAAATTTACAGGAAGAATTTATAAATATAACTACAAATTCTAAATTTGCTCTAGCACCTAGAGGTTATGGAAGAAGCTCTTTTAGATTTTTTGAATGTTTTCAATTAGGAACAATACCAATTTATATATGGAATGATATAGATTGGTTACCATTTAAAAACTTAATTGATTATAATAAATTATGTGTTAATATTCATATATCACAAATTAATAACTTAGAACAAATATTAGAATCCATAACAGAAGACAAATATAATAATATGATGAATTATTATTATGAAATTAAACATTTATTTGAATTAGAAGGAATGTCTAATCAAATTATAAAAGAAATAAATAGTTAAAATTATATAATAAATAAAAATTATTCATTATATAATATGATTGAACAAGAATTTATTATGCTTATTATGAATTGCACAAAATATGCAAAAAAAGCATTATTTCAAAAGCAAACGTGGCTTCCTAAACTGCCGTCTTCCATAAAATTCTATCACGTCATCGGAGATATTAACTTAGATTCAGCCTTTAAGTTCGATAATGACAATAATATATTATGGGTTAAAGTTGCAGATGATTATAATTCTCTTCCTAAAAAAGTTATGGCTTCATACTCAGCTATTTATAACACGTTTAATTTTAAATACTTACTTAAAACAGATGACGACCAAATACTTGTAAATGATAATTTTTTTCATACTATTACCACATTAATTTCGAATAAAACTCCTAAAACTCATTATGGCGGTTATATTGTAGATGTACCTAAACCATATTTATCTCAATATCATAAAATACATCCTGAACTACCAAGCTATTTACCTATTTTACATACGAAATATTGCAGCGGACGTTTTTATTTTCTCTCTAAAAGTGCTATAATACACCTTCTTAATAAGAGAGAAAATATCGAAAAAGAGTTTCTGGAAGATTATGCTATTGGATTAAACCTGGATATAATTTATAAAAAAGATATGATGTCAATATCAACAAATAAATTTTTCACAGATATTGAATTAAGTGACTTTCCTCGATTGGTAGAAGAAGGCAAAATATAGTAATAAGAGTCTAAATATATATAAACTATAA
>Ga0214919_10007271_pt1 | contig 14983 bp, 37 predicted proteins | sample LL1503_MetaG_FD_177994 | JGI IMG/M metagenome (GOLD analysis project Ga0214919, IMG submission 177994) | Freshwater microbial communities from Lake Lanier, Atlanta, Georgia, United States - LL-1503 | ecosystem: Environmental > Aquatic > Freshwater > Lake | place: USA: Georgia | collected... | reverse complement strand
ACATGATCAGCAAGAGTATCTACAAAGTCAAGCACTTGGAAAAATGCAGTGCGGATATATAAATAACCAGCACCGTTTGGTAAACTTGTTATATTATCTCCATCATAATTTTTACCCATCATATGTGTTCCACTAAACTCGCAACAGTTTAATGCGTTCTCTAATGAACTGCTATATGTTACCATATAGATCAGACTATATCACAATCCATTTCTGGATTTCTCCCATTTCCACTACCCTTAGCTTGTAGTGTACTGCCTTCCGGCATAGTCGTTGAACATTTCTTATAAACATAGATTTGTTTAATCTTATTAATAAAATCTTCTAGTGAAAATTTATTTTTCATCAGATTACACATACTACAACAGGCTACACAATTTTCAACAGTATAACCAACTTTACTATTTAATCTATCTACACCATTGTGTAAAAATTTAATATTAGTTCTGTTTCTACCTTTAGAAAACTGTGATTCAATAGGTTCTTGATTGCAATAAAAACAATTATGACTAATCAGTTTAATAAACATTTCTTTTGTAAGTTCAAAAGATATATGTCTACTGTTTGCATTAGTCCTATAACCTGAATATATTGTATTAATAACAGATTCAACCTTTGGTTTTGCTGTTTTTTTTTCTTTACAACTGTTACAATATTCAGGATTAGTTTTTATATGATCCATTCTTCTAATTGATCCTGCTCCACAGGTTATACATTCAGTAAAATAATAAGCTCTAGACTTAGCTGAATAAGCAAAATCTATTACTTTTACTTTGTTAAATATAGTACCTGGATTGATCATTTTGTGTGGTTTATAAGCCTTTGCTGCTGATTGTCCATTCATAATATTTATATTTACCCGTAAAGGTATAAAATATATTTTAATATACAATGGGTTTTCCAGCAATTAGAGAGATTTGCTATTAATATTGCTACTAATAGGCCCATGTAGTTTAGGCGTTTGTTTGTAAAGTTTTATTGCAAGTGGATGAATCATTTCTTCCAATGCTGTTACAGTATCTATAGTAATATAAGTATAAGGCTTATCAGCTTCTCTAATAGCTTTACCTGTATCCAATAACTCTTGTAAACTAGTAATAGGAATTTTTAATGCTTCAATAAAATCTGCACCATGTTCTAAATCTAAGATTAAATTATTCTCAAGACCAGCATAACAAGTAGTTTTACCTGTTTTAGGTTTTGAATAGATAACCAATCTTTTAGGATTAGCTCTTTGAGCTTTTACCTTTGTAGTTGGAAGTACTATACTCATTACTTACTAATTAAATCATTTAACCATTGCTTGTTACTTACAGGTTTTTTCCACATGATTGCAGCAAAATCTTGTATTGTCATTTCACTCATCAAAGGATCTTTGTGTGTTATAGCAAAACTTTCTTCTGGTGTAGCAGGTCTTGTTGTTAAACCTTCTGTAAAATCTGGAAAATCATTGTTATCAACTAAAGACTTTTGAAGTCTTGGTAGGTCTATATCAAAATCACCAGCTTTTTTCTTTTCTTCAAGTTCAGTAAGTCTTTTCTCAAATAAACCATAACTGAGTGTAGATCCGTCAGGATTAACAGCTACTAATTCTTGTAATGGAACTGTGAATAATGAATAGTCAGATCCGGTTGAAGATACACCACTTTTCTTATCATATTCTTCAGAATAGAAAGGATTATATCTATATCTGAACAATTGTCTGTTTTCATAGAATGGTTTTACATCTACAACTGTACCAGAGTTATCAGTTACATTGTCATAAAACTCAATGTACAAATCTTCACCTTTATTTAATTCAGACTCAAAAAATTGAACTTGTCTACCATACTTACCTTTTTGAAAAAAGGCTGTTTTAATCAAGAATGCAGGATCAGACTCTCCTATCTTCTTAAAAGTTTCTATGTGATTTACATAGAATTCTTTCTCTCTTGTTTTTCTTACTGTTGTTACGCTCATATTGTTGTAATTTTTGGTTTAATTGCTGTTGGTGGTGTTGGTACTTCTACAATCCTCATTGTAGTCCGATCAAGTTTAAAGAAGCTTATTCTAGTAGTACCATTCCTTGATTTAAGGAAATGAAACACTAAGATATCTTCATCCTGAATAATAAATTTCTCAGGACCGTACAACCTAATTTTTCTTACAGAAGGCTTATTAATACCCATAACCACATCAGCATGTTGTAGCAAAGCATCAGACCCGTAAATATCAGAATCTAACACATAATTTCCATAAACACCTTCTTCCTGTCTTTTAGGATCATCTATGTTTCTGTTAAGTTGACTTAATACAATAAATGCTATAGGATATTTCTTTTTCATCATTGTGAGAGCTTCACCTAAGCTTCCTAGCATATCAAATTTGTCTTTCTGTCCTTTACCAACTTTAAATAAAGCTGAGTGATCTATAGCAACTAGCATGTTATTAAAAGTACCATCATCATTTTTGTACTTATCCATTTCATAGTGTATAGTAGCACACATCTCATCTATTGTACATGCATCATAGACAACATTAATTCTGTCCATAGCTTGCATTCCTTGGTAATACCTAACGCATTCATCATAGATTCTCTTATCTACAAGTTTTCCGTCTTTACTCATTAATGTGTTGTAATCAGCACTTGTAATCAGACTTAGTTTTCTAACACCGCTAGTTTCATCTACCATCTCCATCTGAAACTTTAAAACTCTAAAATATTGGTCACTGTTATTAGCAATAATATCACTAATCAACTGCTCCATAAATAAAGTTTTACCAGTTCCAGGTCTGGCACCAACTACGGTTATTGTTCTCCATTCAAGACCATCACAGAAAGCATCATTAAATTTAGGCCAGGCACTCTTTAAGGATTTTAATGTACCTTGTCTCCTAGCTCTAATTTTATAGAGTGCTTTTTCTACGGACTGCCTTTCACTAACAGGTAGCAAAGGTCTTGCACCATTAAATAAATTTGACATATGTGGATTTTAAAAATTGATCACACTATGTTGTCCCTAAAATAAGTAGGAACTTCATCTGCACCAGATAGTACTAGTTCACAATATGTAGCCAGATCTGACTCAAAGGATTTATCCAAGTTTTGTTTGCGGATAAAATATTGTGAATTTCTCATGTATTCATACCTTTTTAATTCATATTCAGACACGTATTTTTCAGTTGCATTTAAAATTGTTTCCCAGCTATAATCATAAGTTTCAAAAAACCATTTAAAAGCTCCTTCTAGATTTTTAACATTTACTCTAGCAGGTTTGCCAGAGTTAAGTTTTCTATTAGGAAATATTTCTAAGTAGTTTAACATCATTGTTATATAATCTTCTCCCATAAGTGCACTAACGGTTTTCTTTTTAGTTTTCTTAAAGAAACTATTGATTTCTTCTGTAAATATAAGACTTTTTGCAGTTAATACCAAATCTTCACTAACCCAATCATTAGCTTTTAATCTACTGATTTCCAGTTCTTTATTAACAATAGTGTTAGGAATAACTTTCTCTTTTAAGCAATGTAATACATAGTAAGTATTAGGCATTAAACTTTCTTTAATCAGTCTGTTAAATATCTCTTCCATCACCAAAGAATTAAGTATTTATAATTTTCTTCTACTACTTTTTGTGCTGTATGAAATACATTTTGAGAATCCCATCTTCTAAATTTATTATAAACAGCAGATGCTGGATGAGAACAAAATAGCTTAAAGCAATTATCATTAACATTATCAGCCCAAGCACTTGCTTGTTTTCCCATGTAAATATACACCAATCCATTATTATAATTTGATAGATAATCAAAAAGATAATTTAACATTGGTTTCCATATGTCGTAGTGTTTACCAATTTTACCTATTTCAGTTGTCAGAGCTGTATTAAGCATAAGTACACCTTGTCTAGACCATCTAGTTAAATCAGGATTATTACTAACAGAATCTCCATTATAAACAGTTCTATTTACCTCATCTAACATAAACTTTAAACTTGGTTGTAACCTCATTGTTTTACTACAACTAAAAGCAACACCATCGGCCACATTAATTTGAGGATAAGGATCTTGACCTACTATGACCACTTTAAGATCATCATAAGGACATTCTTTGAATGCTCTGAATATATCTCTTAAAGGAGGAGTAAATCTTCTATCCAATAAACTTTCATTAGCAAGTGACTGAATTATATTTTTAAAATCAGAACTATAAATAAAAGTTCTTAATACTCTGGCCCATCCAGAAGGAACTAAATCTTCAAATAATTTGTCTACAATTTTGTCTAATTCTAGTTTTTCTTTCATAATTTTACAGTGTAATTTAAACTAAACTAACATGATTAAAGTTAAAGAATTAAAAGATGATGCTATCATCAATGTACCAGTAAGTAAAGGATACTATATGATGGTAAAAAATTCAGCATTTACTCTTATAAACAACATGACTAAAAACAATAAGTCTGATGAATATTTTAAAGAGATAGGTAACAAAACTTACCCAGAACTTGATGATGATCAAAAAGCTATGCAAACAATAACTATGTTAGTTGCTGAAATTGAAGCACAAGCTACAGCGCATAACCAATTTGAAGAGAAAGAAATTTTAGAACCAGGAGATGAAGGTTATGTTGCACCTACCTTAGATTAACATTCAATTCTACTCCTATTTCAATACAAGCTTGAATAGTTAGCATAAGCTGGTCTTTGGTACACTCTGCAAATGATTTGCAAAACTCACCTTCTGAGTCTGTGTAACAAAGACCAGATCTTTCTTTTACAATCTTTTTCATTTCTTCAAAAGTATAGCCAGATTCTTTGGCTAACTCTCTAATACATGCATGCACTTTATTAATTTGTGCTCTACTGTGATCTGCATTAGCTAGATCAATATACATTTCTACTTCCTGCCCTTCAGGTATCTTCTGTAAGAACAGTTCATAAGCCAGCTTATCCTTCGGATTAGAATAAGTAAGCTTACCATCTTTTTTTACAAGTTTACCTGTGTACATATCTTCAGTGTTTCAAGGAAACTAAATAAATTTTCTGCATCTTTAATAAGTATTTTATCTACTTCAAAGCAATCTACAGTCCAATTATCATCATCAATTTCTTCAGTTGAATCAGAAACTAATGTGATACCATCTACTACATCAAGAACATAGTAGTAAAAGTCTTTATCATTACCACTTTCTTCTTTAGTAACATCTCTTCTGGTAAACCCAGCCTTAATTAAATCTTGCTCTTTCATAATTTGTTTTTTATTTTAAACATCATTAACTCCGGTGTTGCAATTTTAAGATAATTATTTTTAACATGATCAATATGCCAAGGTGATTCAAGTTTTTCTTCTCTTAATTTCCCAAACTGTTTTAAACTTAAAACAGCAATATAAATATTATCATCATCAGCTTGTAGCATCTCAAATATTCTATTGTTTTCATCTTTAGTAATTATCTCAAGAAGCTCTAATAGATTAAGTTCTAGTTTGTATACAAATAACCATTCTTTCTTATTGAGAAAATCATACCTTGGAGAAAATATATTTACTTGATGCTTAAATAAAATAAGATATATATCATTTTGTACATCTTTTGCTAAAGTAACATGTAACCTAAGAAGATCTTTTGCTAAATACAATACTTCCTTAGCAACATCAGCTTTTATATCACTCTTTCCCATATACAATTAATATTACTAATAACCGGAACTCCTCAACTATCTTATAGAACAACCTTTTCATGGCTGTAATACTTGATAAATGCAATTCTCTACAATAAGATTCCATGTACCTGTTGTGTCACATTCTTCTTCATGCGGATACATTAAAATTACTTTATTAACTTGATCTGTAGTTAATTTTTTCTTGATGCTGTTAGCTACCACTATTACATCAGTTTCAGATATATTACTCACCATCTTATTCTGTTTTTAAAAGTTGTTTTAACTTTTTCTTTGCTATTTCATGCTGTTTCTTGAAATAGTAAGATTTTAATTTATTTGATTTTCTATTACAAACTCCAAGCATGTACTGACAATAATCAATGTAATTATCAAGTTTTCTTTTACTCTTAGTATTTGTTTTATACAATACACTACTCATAGTATTAAATTGTCAATATTTACACCATGATCTTCCATAAGCTGATAGATCATATCAAATACTAATTCTGCAGTTTCATGTGCAGTTTTAGGTTTATCTTCTTCCATGTAGTCAAGACTATCATAAATTTTTCTTTGAGCATTATGTTTAAGTTCCCACAATACTAAAGCCATACTAAGGGCATTAGACATTCTTTTATGGTCCATCATATCATCTAGCTCATTCATATCAAATTCAAATGTTGCTTTCATTTCTTTTTAGTTTTTTTCTTTTAGTTTTTGAAAGTCTAAATTTTCTCATATCCCAATCCATTACTGTTTGGCACAATTTTCCTAATGTCATAATAGCTGCTTGATCATTATCTGCTTCAAATGAAAGTTTAGCTCCTGTAGGTTTGTGTTGAAAAAGATACTTTGATCTTTTATTTACAATTGTTTCCATCTTTCATACTTTTTTATTTAAGTAATTATAATTTCTAATATGTGTGATTCCAGTTTTTTCACTACATAAACCACATTCTCCTATAAAGAATGTACAGATCTGTGCTTTATCTTTCTGTTCTTCTGTAAGATATTTTACTCCACATTTTACACAGACATAATCAGATTTTCTATTCTTCTTCTTTGTCATAAATTTCTTTTTCTTCAGAACTAAGTTCTTCATATTTAGGTATAACATAACCAATAATCATTTCATTTTCAGTATAGTATTCTTGATTTTTATAACCAAAACAAATACGGTTAGTTTCAAGTTGTATACTTCTTTCTCTTTCAAGTTGCATTTTAGATTCATTACTAAAATACTCTTGATTATACTTTCTTTTTTTAAGAATAAGTATTATCAAAAGATACAATTCTGAATCTTTTTCAAGTTTCATAAGTGTATTGAGTAGTGTATTAGTTGTATACCTACAATAATCAATTTGATAAAACTCATTTTTTGTTTTCATATTAACTTTTTATGTTTATAACAATCTATACATATGTGATAACCAGGAGTTACACTTGGTACATATGTGTGTTTACAAAATAATCTTTTAATTTTTTTCCACATTTTCTTTTAGTTTTAAGTTAATAGCTTTTTCTAAATCTTTGAAGCTAAATCTATGCTTTTCAGGATCATTGTTAGGTCTTGCAATGTAGTTATTCCAAACTTCTACTGCAATTTCATGTGCTGTATCCATAACTACTTAATATTAGTTATAGGTAATCTAAACTTTTTCATAATTCATTTTTTATTTGAAAATACTCTTGAAAATACTTATCAAGGTGATTAGAATAACCAGCATGAGCATAGCTTCTATCTAAATGAAATAAGTACTGTTGTTTACTCATAGTATGTCCACCTACAAATAGTAAATACAATTTGTAATCTTCTACACTATGTTGCCATTTTTCAAAATGTGCAAAACCTTTTTTGCTTCCCAAACTTTTATTTGGTCTTACTCTAGGATGTCTCATACCAAATAAATTATTATTTGTTTTAAACAAGTTACTACACATGTTGCTTTCTTGCCTTACTATGGCATAAGCAACTTCTGGATGAGCTATATTTTTATGTAAAATATAACTTACCAGTAATTTTTTGTCTAGCTTGCTGCTATCAATCACTATTACTTCTGTAGTGTCTTTAATTGGAGGTTTTTTAACCACAATTTTTTTATCACTTTTCCCTAAGCTCATTAAACTAGCTACTACAGTTGCAATTAGTGCAAATACAAATGTTACTCTCATATACATATTTTTTAAAAATGCAGGAATCCCACCTGCTATACCCTGTTGTAATCCGCAAGGCTTAGAGCTACTTATTTACTCCCGTGTAGTCAAGATTGGATTATTTATTTTTTAATCTTGTTCTATATTTTTTCATTCTTGTTGTATTTATAGCCCTACAATCATTACATCTGCAACCTCTTTTATAAGCTCCTAAACTTGGATGTTTTTTGAGTTTTTCAGTATTTATACCCCCTAAAAGTTTAATTCTACCTTTATCAAAACCATCTTGCCAATTATCTTTAGCTGTGCCAAGAAATAAATGTTCAGGATTAACACATTTTCTGTTGTCACATGTATGACACACATACATTTTTTCCGGTATTTCACCTTTATGTATTTCATAAGAAACTCTGTGAGAATCTATTACTTTACCCTTTATTTTAAATGCACCATAACCTGTTTTACCTCTGCTTCCAGCAGTCCATAACCAACAAGTTTCTGTTTTGTTTACTTTATCAAAAAATCTTTTCATATAGCTATATTATGTAGCTATAAATATACGAACCTTTTGCGTAATAAACAAATAAAAATAACAGGAAGCAACCTGTTCAGATTGTGTAACATACAAATGGTTACAATTTATTCTACCCCATGCCTTTGGGTCAATCTGTTTGAGGTTGAGAATCTCTGTGTTGTAAGCCCATTGATTATGTATGATCATCGCAATGGTACATTTTTATCTTGTTGCTTCTATTCCTAAAGGTCAGCATACATAATCACTAATTCCTTTCTCAAGGAAACAACACATATAACCAGTTGCCCGCTTTAGGGTCAGTTGTCCGGAATCTAATTGCTCACACCTGTACTGATTGTTTTTTCTTGTTTTTTAGCTTTTCTTTCTTTTTCATCAAGCTTATTGAAATACTCAAGCCTCTCTGCTATTTTCTTGTTCACCAGATTGTAGTCTGGCATATTGTTCTCCTTCTTCATTCTCTTTTTGTTTTAAAATATCAAGAGCTTCTCCAAGAGATAAACCATCAGGTGTAACACCAGAGTTTATCAGATCCATGTAGATCTGTTTAATCTTCCCCACGTTGAGTATCTCTCATGATTGCACCAATAATACCTCTAAAAGGATCATTTGCTTCTTTACCAAGTTTATTACCAACTAAAAAACTTACAAATGCAAGCTCATTAGGATGTGTTACATGTTTACTTACATCAACCAATATTTTTGTAATATTCTCATTACTATAGGCTGATTTAACTATTTCATATAACTCATTTCTTCTTTCAGGTGTAATACCTAATGTGCCTGTGATAGTATCATCAGTATCATCAATGATCTTAACTGTAAGATAGTCTTGGTAGTTAGGTAAAACTACTGGAGTTTCTTTCTTACTAAATAATTGAGAGATCCAATTCTTCTTCTTTGACTGTGATTTCTTGTTTTTCATAAATTTCTAAAGGTATAAAGCGTGAAGCACTATAATATTCATACGGAAAAGAATCTGGAGAAAGAGACACTTCCTCCAATTCAAATCCTAATTCATTGCCCATAAGTGCTAATTGAACAATTTGTTTTACAGTATATACATTACCTTGAACAATCCATTCTGTAAGAGGAATCTTACCTGGTTTATTCTTGTCATTAATACAAACTACTTTAAGCATACTCTTTTATTTCAGATTTTAACTCCATCTGTTCTAAAGATGTGTTAATCTCTAACATATCCATATAATTACCAGATACAATATCTACTGAACCTTTACCATCTGCTATAAGAGCGCATTGTTCTGCTTGATGGGCATCATGATTACAAAATCTAATTAAGCATGCAATAACATATAAGAAATCATGCTGATTATCATTGTGTAGAACAATCTTGTGTGTTTTAGTATCTTCCATATTATAATTTATGGAATTTTTTTCAGTATTCAACATTAATATATTACATTAAAAGTTTTGTAAGTTACTTTAGTTTGGTCAAATCCTTCTAAAGCTTGCTTAACCCAATGTTCATCAATAGTATTCTTATAACATAAAATATGTACTACTGCTGTCTCATCTGGATTAAGTCTCAATAATCTACCAATTCTTTGGGCAGACTTTCTCTCATTACCATAGGCATGAAGAATAATACCTTGTCTAAGATCAGGAATATTAACACCTTCACTCAACTGATGTACAGTTGAAAGACATTTAATCTTACCTTCTTTAAACCAAGTTAAACAATCTTCACTTCCTTTATTACCACTATGGTAAGAGTAAGGAGATAATAAATCTGCTTGCTCCTGTGTATTTGCAAAGACAATAACTTTATTCTTCTGAGTAATGCTTGCTAATAATTTCTTAGTGTATCTTTCTTTACTAGGATACTCCATAAGAGCGCGCATTCTCATGACTCTGAGCATTTGTAATTGACCAGCACCAGACTCAACTCTTTGAGACCAATACTGATAATTTAATTTCTCTGAGGTCAGGAAACTATTATTCTTATTCTTCACTAAATAATCTTTCTTATCGGACAACTCAAGCATATGAACAAATATCTTATAATCATTTAAGATATTATTCTCTACTGCATCATCAGCTTGGAAAGAATATACAACAGGACAGAAATCATTTACCATTCTACCCTTTTCAGAGCCATGGTGTTTAGGAGGAGTACCAGTAAGACCCAGTATCTTTCCTTTGTAGTTCTCTAAGAAGAATCTATGTGAATCCAAAAGACTGTGTACTTCATCCAAATAAACAATATCATAATCATTAGGATCATGTTTGTTTATGCTTAGATAAGTAGTAAACACAATTCTTCCAAGTAAATGAGCTTTATCAAATTTACCTGCATCATCAATCCATGATATGAATATAGATTTCTTTGGTGCTACAACCAAAACTTTCTGAAGAGGTGTAGTATTTCTTTCTACATGTGTTAAACCAACTTTGGTTTTACCAACACCTGTACCCAATACTATTGTACATCTTCTGTGATCATCAGTTTTGCTGATAGCTATATCTTGTACATCATCTTTTGTAATCATTAGTCTTAAATTTTTTCATTTTTAATTAGTAAGCTGTTTGCATACAAAGTGTTTCTAAAAGCATTAAGAGCAACTTTAGCTGTCTCTAATTTATTTGTTTTTTGAAATTCTTCATAGCAAATATTACCAATTGTTTCAGATTTTTTTGCAACTTCTATTATCTGTTTTACATTTGGTTTACTCATGCTAATGCTCTTTTAAGTGTTCTTTGTTTATTTTTTACTTCAACTAATTCAGGATAGTTTTTTAATTCTTTATAACTTACTCCTAATACAGGTACTAATTGATATTTAGCAAGTGAATAGTCTCTACTCAAAATAATTTCTAGCTCCTCCAATCTAGATTTAATCTTTTTTCTAGTTGGAAAGCAACAACAAGTTTTTAAGTCTTCTTTTAATTTCTTAAATTCTCTTTGTCTGCCCAAGTGATATGATAAAATAGTTCTATTAATAACATTATTATAATCCATAATTATTTTATTTTAACCAGTTCATAACTCTTGCATCTTCTGGATTTAAATGTATCCAGTCATGACAATTTCTACAGACAGGTAACCAAGTACTTTGTACTAAATAGAATGCATCTCTATTGGCTCCTGCAAATGTGTGGTGAACATCAGTTGTTTTTGTAGAACAACCAGCAACACTAACCTTACACATGGTGTTATCACTAAGGAACTTATACCGGAGTTTTAAATACTCAGCATCTTGTTTCTTTCTCTTATCAGATACTGTAGGAACTACATTTTTATGTTCAGGATCACCTGACTTAACTTTAGCCCAACAGTATTGACAATACTTATTTCCTTCATGATTTTTCCATATGACAGATTCTTTGTTGCAACCACTGCAAACTTTAAGATTTTTCATCCATTAAATCTAATATGGTTTCTGTAATTTCTTTTACTTTCCCAGGAAATCCTGATTCTGTACCTGACCAATTGCTACCTGCTAATAAGCCTTGTGTAACTGAATTAATAACATATTCTCTTTTAGTTATTCCTGGTTGAAGAAAGCCAGCATGTACCGTAGCAAATGCTGGCTGATTATCATTTTTTCTCATTGTTGGTTTTTATTTTTCCAAAGATAAGAAATTTTTAGGTAAGATACCTTCAAGCATAAACAACTCAACTAACTGATCCTTATGTATACACAAGTCTTTGAAAGTTAATGTGTTCTTGTAATTAGCATCCACATCTTCATAACTATTTAATTCACTTATAAGTGAACTATTAGGAAATAGAGACAGTAATAATTTATCAGTTAACTGCTTTGTTACTCTGTGTTTGTAGTTATTAACAACTAACTGTGCACGGTTATAAACATTGAGAATGCGGGACTTCTTCTTACTGCACATACTATTAAGCTCATTTACTGATAGAGAGTCTATACCATATAGAGCTCTTTTATACAAATAGTTTTGATAACTACTATACTTATCTTGTTCAAAATCCTGATATTTCACAGGTTTTGTTATATAATCTTTGATATCTTGTTTTAGCTTTTCCATAATCATATACATTTTTAAATCATAAAATAATTTACTTAAACAGATTCTTTCAAATCTTCTTCACTTAACTCAGATATATCCAATAGAGAACCTAATAATCCTGTAGTAAGCATTGTTGCTGGACTTTCAGTTTCAAAATCTTCTACATTAAAATTTTCTTCTAGTATCTCAATAGCTTTACTGATTAATTCTCTTAATTCAGCTTTGATTTGTTCTACATTTTCCATAATCATATTTATTAAAAATCATAAAATAAGAGCCTGCCGTAACAGGCTCCTTGTTAATTACTATAAGTTGAAACCTTCTGCTTCTGTGTCAAACTCAGCATTAGGTTGCATTGCTTTTGTTTTAGCTTTAGCAGCTTCAGACGCAGCGTAAGCAGCTTTAACTTCTGCTTTGTTATCATGACTAATCAAGATATCTTCAGCATTTGCTTTACTAGTATACTTTGTTCTGCGGTGAATAGGAAATCCACCTAATGTACAAGCTACATTTGTTTCACCAGCTTTCTTGATAGATTTACTTGGATCTTTTTTGTTAAAAGGATCTAATGATTCTTCAGCAACAATAGTTCCTGACAATTCTTGACCATCAAAGTAACCTGCTGATTGTAAGTCTTCTACAAGACCGTGAATAAGAGCAGAAAACTCTTTACGCTTCATGAATCCATTATCATCAATAACAACTCTGTTTTGTACTACACGTACATATCCAAAAATAGGGTTTGCTGATTGGTTAATTACCAATTTTGTTGCAGCATCAGCTACAACTTTAACTTTAGTGTCCATCTCTTTAAGTTTTTGAGATTAATAAATAAATTGATTGTTGAGTAGAAATACTATATCACACAACTACTCATTGTGCAATAAGAAATAAATACAGGAAGTATTTATATATCCAGATTATCTGTTAAATCAATGATATCATCAAACGGTATGCTGTCATCAGCTATATCATCAATTTCATCATTTGGGAGAAATTCAAAGTCATAAGACTTTTCTTTGGCATTATCAATACATGCGGATTCTGTGAAGGGATTTGCACAATATTCACCACCACTTACAGATATTAAGTACTGAATATCAAGATCAGTCATGTTTAAATACTGATCAATACTAATGTTAATTACTTTTCCGTTTGGTAGCTGGTATAACATATTTGATTAATGTGTAGTAAATGTATTACATAAATAACAAATACTGTTCAAAATTAATCAAAAACATGCCACTATATAGCTAATAACAAAGAGAGAGCTATTAACTCTCTCTTATTATTATCTGGGAAAAGCGTCCACACAGGACAAAATATTATAAAATACTACTTACATCTAATACACTTTCCATAGGTAGATTAACTGTACCTTCTGGGAAGCCTATTGTATATGCATTGTAACTATGATATCCATTAAAGGATAACACAACACCATATACAACTTCATCTATTGTATTATTAACAAGAATTTCTTTATCAGTAGTACTAAGCCAACCAGTTTTTTCTCTATCAATTTTGACTTTGGTACCTGCTTTAAGTGGTTCGGGAATTATTGTTCCTATAGAAAGATCAATAATCTTCTTACACATGTTTTCACTTTCATAAGTAAGTAGAAAAAGCATTTCAATAAGTTTGTTTTTAACATATACATCATCAGATGTAATTAGTCTGTTGAACAACACTCTAAAAGTATTTATGTTATACTTTACATAACAATTTCTATCTTCCATAAAACACAAAACAAAATAATAATATACTTACACCAGCAATAAATAATGCCATACCAATGATGAATTCTCTCATGAATTCTTTAAATTTCATATCATCTATAATAGCTTCTAGATGTAGTTTCTCACGCTCAATGTTTTCTAACTTTTCCCTTTTTAGTTCTAGCGGAGCATCACTACGTTCTACTGAATCACTATAGAATATAAGTGATTTTATCCTTTGGTCAATCTCTGTCTTTTCCATTGTTTCTCTGTATTATAATCAGTACTACTTTTTTTACCAAACCATGAATGTATATAATTCATTGGTTTATAATCAAAGTCTTCATATCCCGGAAGACATGCTACATATTGTGTTATTTCAATTACTTCTTTTTTTCTTTTTGAAATCATATAGTTTATTTTTAATTTACACACTAATCTCTATCTGCTTTAAGAGATTCAAATTCATATTCTTCATTGTATTCTAGGTCTCCTGTTTCAATGTAATGGAGAACTTCTCCCTTATACATGTGGTCAGCTACCTTACCATCCTTGAACCACATAGTATATAACTTGTGGTTTTCATGTTCTCCCGCAGGAGTAATGGTTCCATTCATTAGGAACCATACAAAAATTAACTTGCTCATAACTATTTGTTTTAAAAATTCATTAAACACTGTTGACATGTGTGTACTTCATCACACTCACATGTTAATTCAGGAGATATTCCATATAACATAGCTTTATCAGCATCTTCAGACATGAGTTCACCTCCACTGAACTGTCTTTTAGCTTTTCTTTCTGCTACTTTAGCATTGGTAGCATTAATAGCTCTGATAACCATTTTCAGTGCATTTCTAAGATGATTTGTATCCATATCATCTACATTAATTTTCTTACCATCTTTCATGGTCCAGTAATAATTTTTCATTTGA
>Ga0214919_10007270_pt1 | contig 14984 bp, 15 predicted proteins | sample LL1503_MetaG_FD_177994 | JGI IMG/M metagenome (GOLD analysis project Ga0214919, IMG submission 177994) | Freshwater microbial communities from Lake Lanier, Atlanta, Georgia, United States - LL-1503 | ecosystem: Environmental > Aquatic > Freshwater > Lake | place: USA: Georgia | collected... | reverse complement strand
TAACTTTTATTATACTGAATTGATTTTAATGAGAAGAAACTCCGTAATAATTACTGTAGTTGGGATTTGTATAATTTTATGTCTTTAAAATTTTATTTATCTTATAAAAATACACTAACTACGGTTTAATTGTAACTTAAAAATTATGACAACTGAAGATACTATGTTTCCTAAAAAATAAGAAAAATTCTCCTTAATTCTTGTTGTTTATTTTTCATAAAAAAGACAGTAGATTTTCTAGTGTTTATTATGAGAGGGGCCTGTATATGGTTATTAATGATTTTTTTTTATTGATAGTTGATGTCCTAAACCAATGTCCTGCAGAATTTATTGCATTTGCGATGATTATCTACTGTGCTTTGAGCATATTTTTCTTACACCTTGCTTTTGGAAAGACAGGTCTTTTTGTGTATTTTGGAATGTCTCTCATCGTAAGTAATGTACTTTTCCTTAAATTAGTAAAGTTTTCATTTTATACCTCTCCTATACCGCTTGGGAAAATTGTAATAGGGTCAACAATGTTTTGCACAAGTCTTTTAACGGAATTTTATGGCAAAGAGACAGCGAAAAAAGCGATTTATATTGGAATTACTGCAGAATTAATTGTACATTTTTTGATGTTATTGGCGGTGGGGGCTCAGCCATATGTTGATGCGGATAGTAGTATTTACGATGCTGGGCATGCGCAAATAAAGGCACTGTTTCTTCCAACTTTTTCTATCTTCATTTCAGGAATTATAGCCTATTTAATTAGTCAATATGTTGAAATCAAAACTTTTTTAGTTGTAAAGGAAATGTCGAATTCACGCTTTTTATGGCTTCGTGCGGGCTTATCTATGTGCGTTGCTTCCCTTGTGGATAATATCATTTTTGGCACTCTTGCTTGTATCGTTTTCGCACCTAATCCTGTTTCTTGGAATACGGCATTCTTTACATATATTTTAGGCTCATATCTTGCGAGATGTATGATCTGTATTATTTTCGTACCGTGGATGTATTTGGTTTTTAATTTTCGCATAAACAATTTTTTCTCGAAAAGGTATCAAGATGGATAAATTACGGTTACCGTAACATTTACGGATTCTATCTTCGAAGGAGAGGGGTATGACAAAGAGTCAATAATTACTTTTCAATTCTAACAATTGGCTTAATCATGAATAATCACCTTGGAATTATATCGTGTTCAAAAAACAAAATATGGGAACTGGTGAATAACTTAGGACCTGCCGAAGCCGGTTGTGCCTATTATGGCCCTGAGTTTTTGTTGGCTAAACATTATGTTTCAAAATTCTCTGATCGAGTGATTATCCTTTCCGCAAAATATGGGTTTTTGGATTTATGGGATATTATCCCTGATTTTTATGATGTAACATTTTCTAGACCAAAAGATGAATATGTAGATATCTCTTATTTAAAAAAACAGGCTAACGAGAAAGATCTGTTTAAATATAAAAAACTTATTTTAATAGGCAATCTGGATTACCAAAAACGCGTATACGATATTTTTTCTGATACCAGCGTAAAAATCGACTGCCCTGTGAAAGGGCTAGTGCAGGAAAAAGATATTTGCTTAAAAATCAACCAACTGCTGGGAGGCAGAGGTTTCTAAGACGTAATTTTCCGCAGAACGACTTTAGGAATATGTGGGCACATTATAAATATTGTTTGTCTTTAGAGATTCTAACTTTTCTCTACCTCGTAAAGCAAATCTATCTCTCTAACACTTGTGTTTTTCAAATGAGTTCGTATATTATGCCTTAATATAGTTTAGGTTTTTTTATTAGTGATGTTCCAAACTCTTTCTCAGCGATTAACTGGCGTTTTTGATAAGCTTCGTGGGCGTGGCCTTTTAAGTGAGGATGACGTTAATGCGGCAATGCGTGAAATCAGAATTGCGTTGCTTGAGGCGGATGTGGCCCTTCCGGTCGTTAAGCAATTTATTGAACAAGTTCGGACAAAAGCTGTTGGTCAAGAAGTAATCCGAAGTATCTCCCCCGGGCAGATGGTTGTAAAAATTGTTCATGACCATTTGGTTGAAATGTTAGGGGGGCATGCCGAACCTTTGAATCTTTCGGCGCCATCTCCATTTTCGATCATGATGGTCGGGCTGCAAGGATCTGGAAAAACAACAACGACTGCAAAACTTGGTCGCTTTTTAAAAGAAAAAATGAACAAGTCGGTGCTGATGGTTTCCGTTGACGTTTACCGTCCGGCAGCAAGAGAACAGCTTGAGGTTTTAGGGCGTCAGTTAAGTATACCGACTCTTTCGATTATCGAGGAGCAAAAGCCGCTAGAGATTGCCGCGCGTGCCCTAGAAGAAGCCAAACGTCAAGGCATTGATGTTATCTTATTTGATACAGCGGGTCGTTTGCACATTGACGAAGACTTAATGGAAGAGGTTGCCGAGCTTAAGGCTTTGGTTAAGCCAATTGAAACTCTTTTAATTGCGGATGCGATGACAGGTCAAGATGCCGTCACAATCGCCAAAGGGTTTCATGAAAAAGTTGGTGTCACAGGTTTGATTCTTACCAGGGTCGATGGTGATAGTCGTGGGGGCGCTGCTCTTTCTATGCAATCAGTGACAGGTTGTCCCGTTAAATTTATGGGGATGGGTGAAAAAGTTGATCAACTAGAGGTTTTTCAGCCCGAACGTATTGCCGGTCGTATCTTGGATATGGGTGATATTGTTAGCTTGGTTGAGCGTGCTGCTGAAGTTGTTGATCAAGAAGATGCTGAAAAGCTTGCAAAAAAGATGCAAAAAGGGCATTTTGATTTAGACGACATGGCTAAGCACCTGGAACAGATGTTAAAGATGGGCGGATTGTCTGGTTTAATGAGCTTTTTACCAGGTGTTGGTAAAATCAAAGACAAAATCCAAGAAGCTGGCCTTGATGATCGTTTGATACGCCGTCAGATTGCAATCGTTCGTTCGATGACAAAAAGAGAACGTAAGGATTATCGTCTTTTGAACGCATCTAGAAAGCGCCGAGTGGCGAGCGGATGTGGGATGGAGGTTTCTGACGTGAACCGCTTGTTAAAGCAGTTCCAGCAAATGCAAGCGATGATGAAAAAAATGGGTAAACTGGGAGAAAAAGGGCTAATGCGCGGAGGTCTGCGTGGGCTTTTTGGGCATTAATATTAAGTAAATATTGTTAGGGAGAGTATAAGATGGCATTGAAAATTCGTTTAGCACGTGGGGGATCTAAGAAGCGTCCTTTCTATCGTATCGTGGTGGCAGAAGCAACCAGTCCACGTGATGGGTTGTTTGTAGAAAGAGTGGGTTCTTATAACCCTGTTTTGGCTGCTGACCATGCAGACAGAGTTGTTCTTAATGCAGAACGTATTAAATATTGGTTATCAGTAGGTGCACAGCCAACAGATCGCATTGCGAAATTTTTAGGTCACGCAAATTTAGCGCCAAAGCCAGTCTATAAGGATAATCCAAAGCAATCTGCTCCTAAGAAAAAAGCGCAAGAACGTTTAAAAGCTGAAGCTGAAGCAAAAGCTGCTGCAGCTGCAGCAGAAGCATAATTTAGTTTGTTGTCTTTAAGATTATGAGCACCAAAGATCTTGTCTGTTTGGGTGAAATCGTTGCTGCTCATGGCATCAAGGGGTGGGTAAAGATTGTTACCTTTACGGAATATCCTGAGGATTTAGTGGCCTATGGCTCCTTGGTTCGCCACGATATGACTCCGGTTGCCATTCATCTTGAAAATGTAAAATCTGCCACGACTGTTTTGGCACGGATTGATGGTTGCGTAACCCGTAATCAGGCTGAAACTTACAAAGGCACCAAGCTTTTTATCTGCAAAGACCAGCTCCCTCCTTTAGAAGAAGGAGAGTATTACTACGAAGATTTAATCGGAATGAAAGTTCTAGATGAGATGGGTACGGTGGTTGGCGCGGTTGAGGCTCTTCAAAATGCAGGTGCTGGTGACTTTTTGGAAATCTCACCTGCTGAAGGCTCAAAACCTATGACGGCTATTTTTTCAAGCGATTCAATTATAAAAGTTGATTTGGAAAATCGTAAACTTCATATTCATTCGGGCTTTTTGCTGTCGTGACAAATTGGCAGGCAACTGTTCTTACTCTTTTTCCTGAAATGTTTCCTGGGCCGCTAGCACATTCGTTGGCAGGTAGGGCTTTAAGGGAAAGTCTGTGGTTATTAAAAACAATTGATATTCGTGATTTTGCTCATGATAAGCATCAAACCGTCGATGATACTTGTGTCGGCGGTGGTGCTGGAATGGTCTTAAAGGCTGATATTGTCGATGCAGCGCTAACTCATGCATGCAGTCAATATAATGAAGAAAAGCCTGCGATTATCTATCTGACACCACGTGGAGAACCGTTGCGTCAACCACGAGTGCGCTCATTGATGAAAAATAACCCTTCGGGTTGTATCCTTTTATGTGGTCGCTATGAGGGAATAGATGATCGAGTCATTGAAAAGTGGCGTGAGGAAAAAGGGCTGATAGAGATCAGCATTGGTGATTATATCCTTTCAGGTGGAGAGATTGCAGCTTTAACCTTGATGGATGCTTGTGTGCGTTTGCTTCCAGGGGTTGTTAACAAACAAGAATCATTGGAATCAGAAAGTTTCGAATTGGATCTTTTGGAATTTCCACAATATACCAAACCACAAAATTGGCAAGGTAAAGCAGTGCCTGAAGTATTGTTATCTGGCGATCATAAAAAAATAGCCACTTGGCGTCAGGGTCAATCGGAAAAAATCACAAAAGAACGTAGGCCTGATTTGTGGGATGCGTATTTAAAGAATGATTTAAGTCATCAGAAATAAAGAATTTAATCTTGATTTATTGAGACATCCTCGGTAAACTGGGGACCGAAATTGGCAAGGAAAGGTCGTGCCTGAAATTCTGCGTCGGGTGACCATAATATAATTAGCCGCAAGGCATATAATAAAGCAGCAATGAACCCCGTGCACGCGAACCATATTGTGGAAAGCGTGATTTAGTAAAATCCGTTAGGCCAGATTTAGGGTCTAGCACGCCAGGAGTATTAAAATGAATTTATTGCAACAAGTTGAAGCTGAGCACTTAAAAAAGCTCGTCGAAGGAAAGACAATCCCTGATTTTCGTCCAGGTGATACCATAAAGGTTTTGGTAAAAGTTGTGGAAGGTGAACGTGAACGCACGCAGCCTTTTGAGGGTGTCGTGATCGGCCGTAAAAACCGTGGCTTGAACTCTTCCTTCCGTGTTCGTAAACTTTCCTATGGAGAGGGTGTTGAGCGCGTTTTCCCACTTTATTCACCAAATATTCGCATCGAAGTTTTGCGTCATGGTGATGTACGTCGTGCAAAATTGTATTACCTTCGTGGTCGTACGGGTAAGAGAGCGCGTATCGCTGAAAAAAGACGCGACACACCGATTACACAGGCTTAGTAAAGCTCGTTATTCCTTCCAAAATCTAAAAAGCAGTCCTTTTCGGGCTGCTTTTTTTTGTGTTTAAAGGTATACTGACCTTGGGATATGTCTTTATCAAAAGATTAAAAACATAGTTGATGACAAGTGCGTTTTGTCAGGTTTTAATAGGTATTATAATTTCGTCTTTTAGCCAATTTCATTGAAATTTTACTTTAAAATTTATTAATAAGGCGAATTATAGTTGTTATTTTCTAATAAAGATCGTGTTAAAAAGGACACACATTACTGTAAAAGAATTTTAAACTTTACCAAATAATATCTTTAGTTTTTCTAAGGATGGTATACGAAAGCTAATAAAAAATAAGAAGGTAAAATTTAATGCCTCTTGTGCTTGTTGTTTTTGTATCTTTGTTTTTTTCTTTGGTCTCTGAAGCTTCTTCTGGAGATGAAGTCATGCTTGACGATCCTTTGTCTGTCTGTTTTGAGCAGCTGAAAATGAAATATATGCCTTTGGTTTCAGCTAGGTATCCTGTTGGAATGCTTCCTCTTGATGAATCAGATCTGATTGCCATAGAACCGTTTGTCAGTCCTGATTTTCACTTTCGAGATGATCTTAGAAGATTTTACTTAGAAGTAAGCCATCTTGCTTTTAAGGGAACGGCACCATCAAGGGCTCATGGAGGACTAAGCAGCTCGCTTTGTCAACTGGTTAGAACGCGCTACAAGGCGGATGGATGGGTTCCTTTTTGCGATGACGGCGACGGTTATTATGGCATTAATCAAGAAGAAGGATGCGTCCGTTTATTTTCATATTCCGCTGATAGTATTTTTGATGAGGAGGTTTACACGAATTTAGAAGGATTCTTGAAAGCCCAATACCTCTCAGATTAACTTCTGATTTGCTCAATATATTCTGCAATTTTAAGCCCAAACTCATTTCGCGCTTTTTTAAATTCTGGCCGATTAACAGGTGTTCCGGGTAAATCTCGGTAAGTGCTTTCACAGAAATGTAGTGAACCTGAAAATTGAGTGTGTAGTTTTTGCGTAATTAAAACGACTATTGATCGACCTTGGTGAGTTTTGGCGTCATGGTGTGTTAAATGATGATAGTTCATCGTTTCACCATCTGCTCCGATAGGACACAAGGAGTTTTTCAGTCTGTCTAAGTTGGATAGGCCTTCGAGATCAGATCTGGCTAGATCTAAAGAAAATAAAGAGAAATAAACTTCATAGCCTTCAATTTCAAGCATTTGGTAATTAGGCATTACGAATTCTTCAAAGAGTTCAATAATCTCATTCCTTCTGATTTTTTTTCCTGTTCCAGTAACGATTTCCTCTTTTCTGAGTTGGATGTGAGTAAAATGATTTTCCCAAAGTTCCGCTTCGGCACTGAATTCTTTTGAAAGCTCTTTTGTTGATTTCCCCCTTCTTTTTTCTGCTTCAATCGATAATTCTTCTTTATGTCTTCTTCTTATCGTTTTTTCTTCTTCGGTCTCTGGTATATAAGGTTCTTTAGTTGCATCAGCAGGCCACGATTCGACTAACCCTGATCCTTTTGCTTCGACTATTTCTAGGCGAGAGAGCGCCCATCTGGCAGCTGGGGTTAAAAACTTGCCTGTTAAATGTGGGTCTCTTATAGGAGAAGAGTATTTTTCTTTTAATGCAATGATCTCTTGTCTTTCGACAGGATTAGATGTTTCTGACAATATCCCATGAAATTCCGGATCGTTTGTTGTGTAATAAAGGGCGCGATTTCTTCTTTCTGCTGCATTTATTCGTCCGGGTGTGAGGTCGAATTTTTTTGAAAGTTGTTCGCGTTGTGCAGGTGACAATTTCCCTTTTTTAAATTCGGTAGACGATGTTTTATCTTCGAGGATGATACTTGATCCTGTTGGATTGCTATCTTCATCATCACTTCCAGAATCAAAAATAGAAACAGATGATCTTATTTCAGCATCACGAAGGCTAGATCTAGATGTTGTTTTTGAGGCAAACCTTTCTTCTGGCCAAAGTAAGGATGGATCATCACCAGAGCTTTCGCCATCAGTAATATCTTCCACTTCATATCCATTGCCTTTGGTGATTTTCCAATCATATTTGGACCTATTTGGGGAGTGTTTAATTAGAGACACACTTTTATCACGAGAAAGAGTATCTGCACATGAGGCCTTTCTTGATAGAAATGGGGTTTTTCGAGGAGGTGAGCTTACATCTGTCGATGTTGCTGCAAAACAAATAGGGGAAATTTTAACAAAAATAAAAACAAATACAAAAAACATTTAAATAAAAACTATAATTATTAATAGAGTATAGATTTATCTTTTATTATATTAATTGATTGTTTTCAAGATCTGATTTTGATTTTCTTGACGGTCATCGCAAAAAAGTGCTTGTTTTTAAGTGCATCTATTACAAATACAGTTTGCTTCTTTCTTGTGAAAATATATAATTTTAATTAAATTGCTTTTATCTGGATCTCCTTTGTGTTTCAAAGTGTGCGCGATCGTTTCTTGAATTATTACAATAATGAAATGCGTTACCTTCGTAATGCAGGCGCCATCTTTGCAAAACAGCACCCGAAAATTGCCAGACGTTTAGAACTGGGCAGCAAAGAATCTCCTGATCCGCATACAGAAAGGCTTCTTGAATCTTTTGCTTTTCTTTCAGCGCGTCTTAGTCAAGAAATTGATGAACGTTTCCCGCAAATTGCATCGGCTCTTTTAGATGTTACATATCCCCATTTGATTAATCCAATTCCGGCAATGACCATTGCGCAATTCCAAGTCGATCCCACAAAAGGAAAACTAACGACCGGTTATTCTTTCGCAAAAGGATCTCAGCTTTTCACATATGCTGAACAGGGGGTAACGTGTCGATTCCAAACAGCTTATCCGGTAACTTTGTGGCCCATTAAAATTAAGAAAACAGATGTTGTTTCTCGAAGCCATTATAATGCTGAGAGCGGGCCTGGAAAACATGAATGGTTCCTTCGTTTAAAACTAGAAAGCATGGGGGACTTGGATTTTTCTGAATTGGATATTAACTCTCTTCAGTTCCATATCAGAGGAGAACGTGTTCTAAGCTTGGCGATTTATGAAAGTTTATTTGCTCAAACTTCGGCTTCTGTATTTGTTTCTACGGATGGAAAAACCGCCCATGCCTTGCCAAAAGACTCTCTTCAGCCTGTTGGATTTGAAAGAGATGAGGTTACTCTTCCGCTTTCAGAACATACGACGCATGCATATCAGCTTTTGCAAGAATATTTTAATTTCCCTGAAAAATTCTTATTCTTTAAAGTTAATCACCTTAATAAAATGAAAGAAAAGGTATCATTAGAGACAAATTCTATTGAACTTTTGATTTCTTTAAAAAGTGTCCATGATCTTTTGCAAAAAAATCTGAGCTCAGATAATTTTCTTTTGGGGTGTACTCCGATTGTGAATCTTTTTCTAAAAACAACAGAACCTCAAAGGCTCACAAAAAGAAAAGTAAGTTATCGTTTGGTTCCTGATCAAAGACGGGAAAAAACCACAGAAATTTATAGCGTTTTAAAGGTTTCTGCGGCAGTAGAGGGGGGGGAGGAGCCTCAAACTTTTTCACCTTATTTTTCTTTTGATCACGAAAAAATTTCCACTAAAGATGCAATCTATTGGGTTGCTAAGCGAACCTCGGCCGATTTACGAGATGTGCCCGGTACAGATATTCATTTGTCATTTGTGGATTTAGAGTTCAATCCATCTTTGCCTCCGCATCATATCATTTATGCACAGACGTTATGTACGAATCGTTTTTTAGCCGAGCAAGTTCCAACAGGAGCGGAATTGCAAATTGAAGAAGCTGCCCCGATTAGTCGTATCGTTTGTTTAGACAAGCCGGTGCCTCAAGTTTATTCACCGAGTGATGGGGAAACATTATGGCGTTTGATTTCACAATTATCAGTGAATCATCTTTCTTTAACAGGAGGGGCTGAATCTTTAAAGGTTCTTAAAGAAAGTCTTAAATTGTATGCAGGGCCTCTTCATTCCGATCGTCATTATGAAATTGAGAATATTGAAAAGCTTCAAGCAAAAAAAATCACCCGCCGTTTTGGCGTTGAGGCTTGGCGTGGGTTTGTTAATGGCCTTCAAGTTTCTCTCGAAATAAATACGCCGAGAGGGGGAGGGGATGCAAGTTTCTTATTAGCTTCGGTTTTGAGACATTATTTTGCCCTTAATGTATCAATAAACTCTTTTATCGAGCTTAGTATGTTTAAAACCAATCATATAGATGAGTACATGAGATGGCATCCATTACCTGGCGAGAAAATCCTTCTGTAAAAGAGGCGATGATCAAACATGTTTATGAGTTTGATTTTGATCAAGCAATTCATATTTTGGAAGCTCTTAATCCTGAATCCATTCCGCTCGGAGAGGGCGATGATCCAGGCAAAGAAGCTATTCGCATTAAATCGCGTGTTAGTTTAGCGGTTCCGCCAACCGAATTAGATTCACTGCAGGAGATTCCTGATCAGAAACCAATCCTGTGGATTAATTTTTTAAGCATCGCCGGGATTCAAGGACCACTTCCAACCCCGTATACAGAGACAGTTATTGAAAGAACACGAATAAAAGATACAGCTTTCAGGGATTTTCTTGATATTTTTAATCATCGGTTTGCTTCTTTGTGGCATAAATTTCGCAAAAAAACTATTCCAGGTCTTCTTCAAAAGTCGCCTGAGGAATCTCCCCTTGGCCGGACTATTTTACAGCTTTCTGGGATCAATAGTATTTCTCTTTTAGATAAGTCAAAATTGAGCCCTAATATTTTATTGACCTATCGGGATTTACTTTGGAAGAGATCACATTCATCAGCAGGGTTAATTAGAATTATTCGCAGTTTTTTTAAAGTTCCTGCTAGGCTAGAGCAATTTCAAGGACAATGGAACAAAGCAAGGTCTGCAGAACGTAGTGTCATTGGATCTAAGGGTGGTCAATTTAATGTATTAGGCGGTGACCTTATAATCGGTAAAATGAGTTGGGAACAAGCAGCAGCCGCAACGATTGTGATTGGTCCTTTAAATTGGGAACAGTATTGTTCTTTTCTGCCTATTCATAATCTGAATAAAAAACCTCACGAATCGCATTTGCCAGTTCTTGAACGTCTTTCATATTTTTACAGTGGTTTGGATGTTCAGCTTTTTGCACGATTTATACTCAATCGTTTTGATATTAAGTCCAGTAAGCTTAATGGAAGCTTTGCGCTTGGGTTTAACACATGGCTAAAGTGTGACAAAATTTCCTCAGAAAACCCATCCGTTAAAATAAATTTATGTGAACCGCATAGATAATCTTTACTTTTATATGTTTTTGTATAAAAATTTAATTAAAGATTTTATACAAGGAGTGTTTTTTTTATGAGTCGTTTTATTGAGAAAAGATCTGCTTTTCAAAAAGCTTTGCTAGTTTCAACTATTGTTTGCTCTACGTTAGGTTTCTCTTCTGCTAAGGCGGAAGAGTCTGCAGGGGCTGAATTTTCACAAGCTGGCGCTGAGCTTTCAAAAGAGATTGCAGCTTTACAACAACAAATCATTGAATTGAATAAAAAGGTTTCCACCATGGAAACGGTTCAAAAGCAATCTGAAGAGACAACGAGACAAACAGCAATAGCGGCTGCAAGGCAAGAAGTTGCAACAACAGCAGTTAAGCGTGCTGATGCACCGGCGACAAATACTAAAGCATGGCCAACAGGATATATGTCTGTTCCGGGTACAAGCAGTGCGATTAAGATTGGCGGGTTTGCTCGCGGAGATGTCGTTTATGAATCAGGTCCACAGTTAGGTGATTCAATCGGACTTGGATCATTGCCACTTAAAGGGATTAATGCTGCTGCTTCTAAGCAAGGGAACACAACATTAAACGCACGTTCTTCAAGGCTTAATTTTTCATCAATTACGGATACATCCAGAGGCGAGCTCAAAACTTTTATTGAGATAGATTTCTTTGGAAGCAATGCAGGTTCTACTTATTCGCCAAGAATTCGCCATGCCTATGGTGAGTATTTGGGAGTTCTTGCTGGGCAGACATTGACTGTGTTTGGTGATGTCGATTCTCTTGGTACAAACGTAGATATTAACGGTATCAATGGTGGTACGCTCCGTCAACCGCAGGTCCGTTATACGATGACGCCTATGCAAGATGTAAAACTTATGATTGCCTTAGAAAGGCCAGTCACTGACTATACAACAAGAGACGGAACCCTTAATAACGCTGGTAACATGTTTGGAAGTTCAGGTCTGAATGGTACGCCAGGGGTTAACGGTACCAACTCAGGTACATCAGCGGTTCCTGATTTAACAGCTCAATTAAAGTGGTCTGGTAGTGCAGGACACATAGCATTACGAGGTGTTGCACGTCAACTTGCCGTTAAGTATGTTACAGATTCAAGTACAACTGGCGGATACAGCGCAGCGAATGACTTTAGTGCGAGAGCTACAGCTTGGGGTGTCGGTATCGGTGGTAAATTTATAACAGTTGGTAAAAGCGGTTTCTTTGGACAGATCAATGGTGGTGACGGCATTGGACGTTATATCTATGATCTTGATGGTCAAGCTGCGTTCTTTGATCCAATTCAACGCAAATTCCAAACACAAAGAGCCTATAACGGAATCCTTGGTTATGAACATTACTGGCAAGATAATCTTCGTACCAACTTAATGGCAAGCTACACAAGAGTTGAAGTATCTGCATATAGCCCCGGTATGGTTAACAGCACAGTCGCGCCTTTAAGCGGAACAACAAGAATATCCAATCAGTTCAAGAAAATTATGGCAAACATCATATACAGTCCTGTTGCTAATATGGATGTTGGGTTTGAAGTTGGCTACTTTAAACGCGAGACGATTGATCATAGAAATGGTCAGACAGTTCGTACACAACTTGCCCTTACCTACAAGTTCTAATAGAAAAAACTATTGGAAATTTATGGCCAGTGCCTGATAGAATAGTTGAAAGTTTCTCTATTTTATCAGGTGCACCATGGATCATGAATCTCTCGTTCGCAAAAAAATTCACGCTCTTAAAACTTTCTACACAAATCTATTCATCTATACCGCTGTTTGTATAGCCTGTATCATCATTTGGCTGAGTATGGGTGGCGGCGCCTTTTGGCCCATTTGGGTTATTTTTGGATGTGGCCTTGCTGCGGTCTTACAGGCTGTTAGTTTGGGGCAAATTCCAAAGCTTCATGAACTTTTTCCTTTTTTGAGTCCTTCCTGGGAAGATGAGCAAGTCAAACATCAGCTTGAAAAAAATGATAAATATAAAAGCAATGAAGAGCATTTTAAACAAGCTGATAAATATGAAAAGCATGCAGAACATTCGCATATGCATATTCCTGAAGAGGTGAAAAAAAAGATAAGCGAAGAAGCTAAAAAGAAAACGCTTAAAAAATGAAATTTTTCTCTGGATTGCCGTTTCGCTTACTGCTTCTTGCAATGATGATCAGAAATAAGGTCATCGCGAGCGGAGCGCGGCGATCCAGAAAATCAATATCTTTACTTTCTTTGCATAGGTTTTTTTGATGTCAATTCGTCATAAGGCTTTGAGGTTTTCTTTTGCTATTCTGATAATCTTTTTGGATCAATTAAGCAAGGTTGCTATCTTATATCACCTTTCCTTTAAGGACGTTATTACTGTAACCAGTTTTTTTAATTTGACTCTCACATTTAATAGGGGGGTTAGTTTTGGTTTCTTCCCAGCAGATACTCTTTGGGGAAAGCTTGTTCTTGTTTTAATTGCTGTTTCTTTTGTTGTTTGGCTTGTGTTTTGCTTATGGAAAGCAGAAGAGTTATTCAATCAAATAGGATACAGCCTTATTATAGGTGGGGCGTTGGGAAACCTTGTTGACCGTTTGCAATATGGGGCCGTTGTCGATTTTCTTCAATTTCACTTGTATAATCACTTTTTTCCAGTCTTTAATATAGCAGATAGCGCGATTACCGTCGGTGTTATATTGATTTTCTTGCAACAAGCATGGCATGTTGGGAAAAAGAAAAAAGGTCAAGGCATAATATGAATAAGAATCGTTTAAATAGAATCGGTGTTTTTTTTGGGCTTGGAGTTGCTTCAATGACTTTAAGCGGGTGCGATAGTTTTCGTAATACCTTTGGACTCGATCATTATCAGCCTGATGAATTTAAGGTTTCAGAAAATCCTCCTTTAAGCATACCAAAGGATTATAAATTACGTCCTCCGGCAGGGAGTGGTAATGGATCTGAAAGCTCTGCGTTCGGTGTTGCATCTGCACCTTCCGGAGCACAGGCTCAAAATCTATTATTAGGCTCTTCAGGTTCTCCGGTTGCGTCTGCTTCAAAAAACCAAGGTGAGCAAAATTTGCTTGCAATGGTTTCTAGCCAACAGCAGGCGGTACCTGATATTCGAGAAACAGTTAATCGTGAAGCAGCTGTTTCCACAAATCTTTCTGATTCTTTGATTCAAAAAATTATGAGCTGGAAAGAAGAGGCGGCGCGTAACATTTCTTCTATTAATGGGGAGTCTACATCAACCGCATCAGCAAATAGTCAAGCAAATCATCAATGAATAAAAGACTGATCTTTTTGACATGTGTATCCGGTATTGCTTTAGCAATTTTTGCAGGATTGAGCATCAAAAAACGATATCAATCGACGTCAGATATTCCCTTAACACAAGCGCAGGATTCTATGACAACATCTCCCCTTCCGCTCCAAGAGTTAAAAACCTCTTTAGGGAATGCTATTTGGTTTGTTCCAACTGAAATTCCTGTGATTAGCATTAACATTACGTTTCGTCATTCAGGTGACAAAAATTGTCCCTCTGAATTTCCTGGTCTAACGGACTTGGTTGCGGCTTTACTAGACGAGGGGGCCGGCCCTTATGACAGCCAGGGCTTTAAAAAAGCTTTATTAGAAAAAAATATTAACCTTTCTATTTCTTCTAACAGAGATAACTTTACTATTGCATTTCGGACTGTAAAGGAAAATTTGAAAGCAGCGCTTGATTTGATTCAGGCAATGTTAACGGCTCCCCTCTTTGCAGAAGAGGATATGAGGCGTGTAAAGGAGCAAATCACAGCTAGTTTGCAGCAGTCTTTGCATATGCCTCAGCCTATAGCCAGAGAAACTTTACAGAAAAATGTCTATGGCGAAAATCATCCTTACTATAAGAGCATAAAGGATCGACTTAGAGTTCTTCCTAGTATATCTGGTGATCAACTTAAAAATTATATGAAAAAAGCTTTCACGCAATCGAACTTAGAAGTCATTGTTTGTGGGGCGGCTTCGGAAGATGAGATCGTAAAGGAAATAGAAGGTACATTTAAGGTTTTGCCAAAAGGAGAACTGCTCTCAAGGCCAGAACCTCTTCCTTTGCAGAATTTAGGAAAGACTTATTCAGTGTCAATGGATATTCCACAGACGCTTATTTATTTCGTTCAATCGGGTATCCCTCGTTTAGATCCTGATATTTATGCACTTTTGGTTGGTATGCGAATTTTGGGTAGTGGGGATTTTGAGTCTCGTTTGTGGCAGCAGATCCGTGAAAAGCGAGGCTTGGCTTATTTTTGTAGTGCTGATATTGTAAC
>Ga0214919_10007269_pt1 | contig 14985 bp, 12 predicted proteins | sample LL1503_MetaG_FD_177994 | JGI IMG/M metagenome (GOLD analysis project Ga0214919, IMG submission 177994) | Freshwater microbial communities from Lake Lanier, Atlanta, Georgia, United States - LL-1503 | ecosystem: Environmental > Aquatic > Freshwater > Lake | place: USA: Georgia | collected... | reverse complement strand
GTAGAAACTGCCTTTATTAGTAACCCTGAAGAAGAAGCTAAATTATTAGATGAGGGTTATCAGAAAAGGGTTTCATTAGCAATTGCGAAAGGAATTGACAAGTACTTTGTGCAAAACTACCCAACAAATCGTCCTGGTTAAAAGTTCTTGCTATAATGTTGAATTAGCATTTTGGGACGGTAGCTCAGTCGGTAGAGCAGCGGACTTTTAATCCGTTGGTCGCGAGTTCGAATCTCGCCCGTCCTACCAAATAAATCAATGACTTACGTTGATGAACTAGTAAAAAAACCTGTTTGAGCAGCCAATACTTTTTTACTCAACAATAACCCATATTTTATAAGGGTTTAATGACTATATTCAATCGCACACTAGATAAAAAAAATTAAACACATCTGATTTAAGACAATCCCAGATTCAAGTTTGTGTGATTTCCTCTGCACTCTAAATTATGCCTTAACTATATGCCGCACTACCTTCGCAATTAAGCGGACGTAGTCTAGACTGTAGCATTCAACTAAAGGTTTTATGAATCAGTTCAGAGCTTATTTACTAATAAGTCAGCGATCCACGTCCCAATAGGGTTTCATCTTTAATCGCATCAAATATAGATTCTATTTCTGTAAAGGGTTTTGTCATACCAACGACTGGCTTTACTAAACCACGAGCCATAACTTCCATCGTTTCTATTAATTCAGTTCGAGTAGAATGCCTCGAGCCAGTCACAATTTTTTCCGTTAACATCAAATTTCGGGGATTAACGCTAATATCTCCCTTACCCACTCCCACAATCACAGCTCTTCCAGACGTGGCTAAGCTATCGTAAGCTATTTGGAAAGTCGATCCATGGCCGACATAATCTACTGCGGCATTAACACCTTGACCATGAGTTAACTGCTTCACAATCTCAACAACATTTGGATTTTTTTTGACATTGATGACCTCATCAGCACCCCACATCTTCGCTAAAGCTAATTTTTCGTCAGATACATCAGCAGCTATCACATGGGCACCAAAAAGTTTAGCGACTTGCACTCCATGTATTCCAACGCCCCCTCCAGCACCAATCAATAAAACCCGATCATGGGGATTAAGCTTCGCTCGCTCACGCATACAATGCCAATTCGTATTAACAGCATCAGCCGCAATAGCAGCTGCCTCGTAACTTAATTCATCCGGAATTGGTAAGAAATTTCCAGCTGGTAAACACACATACTCTGCAAAACCACCATCACGATGTACACCCACAAATCCACCAAAGTTCTCACACAAAGTTTCACGTCCACCATGACACCATCTACAACGACCGCAATTTAAATAAAAATAGACGGCGCATCGTTGCCCAATAGATAAAGATGTAACTCCAGCACCAACCTCAACAATATCACCGCCAAGTTCGTGTCCCATAATACGTGGAGCTTTACCTCCAAAACTACCATTGCGCATATTCAATAAGGTTAATCCAACACCAGCAGCGCGTACTTTTAAAACAGCTTCACCGGGTCCTGGTTTTGGATCCGCAACCACATCTAAAATAGAAGCTTGTCCCCATTCTTTGACAACCATTGCTTTCATATATAACTCACATATTTAAAGTTAAAGTAATTAAAATATTTTTATTAAAAACGTTGTAACTCCTGGAAATACATATATTAACCAAGCAATTATTAGTAGCATTATGCAAAATGGGGTCGAGCCAGCAAAAATTAAAGACATCGAGATATTTTTCTCGTGCGGAATAACAGACTTAACCGCGTAAACGACCATTCCAAAAGGGGGAGTTAATAAACCAGCTTCCACAATTAAAATCCCAATCATAGCAAATGCTATTGGGTCTATACCGAGCGTTATAGCAACAGGTGCAAAAATAGGTACTGTCAAAAGCATAATAGATATCGAGTCAATGAGCATGCCTAAAATTAACCATACGCCCACCATAAACAACAATGTCATACCCGGTGACATTCCACTTGTTAACATAGTATTTTGTAATTGTTCGCCAATGCCACTCATAGCTAATGTTCTGGCATAGAGTTGTGCGGTAAAAACAAGAATCATCAGAGGGGTCGCAGTTCTTCCAACTGCTAAAATACAGTTATAGATTTCAGGCCAACGCATCCCCTTAATAACCCCAACTACAAGTGCAACCAAGGCACCTATACCAGCACCTTCGGTTGGGGTAAAAAAACCTAACCATATACCACCTAAAGCTCCAAAAACAATTGCTATTAAACCAATTGAACTCACAGCCATTCCCAATCTAGTTGGCTCTTGGACTACAACTTCATTTGGATCAAGTTGTATTTCCCGATCAGATATTTTTTTCACATCAGCAACATGACCAACAATACTTGGCCGAATAAAAGAGACTGCTGCAATGTATAACATCATTAACCCAGCTAGCATAAATCCAGGAATAATTCCCGCCAAGAAAAGATGCCCAATTGAAATATTAGTCAAAATACCCCAAACAACCATTAATAAGCTTGGTGGGATCAGCATACCTAAGCAGGCACTACCACTAATTAAACCTAGCGAAAAATGTGACTCATATCCCCCTCTTTTCATTTGTGGATAGGCTATTGCAGTAAAAGTTGTAGCTGAAGCTAAGCTTGTACCAGATACGAAAGAAAATATAACGTTACCTAAAACAGTTGCATAAGCAAATCGACCACGAATTCTTTTCAACCATTTATCGATTGCCCAATATAAATCATAAGCAATCCCAGACTTGGCGATAAATTCTCCCATTAACAAGAATAATGGCACTACAGCAAAAACATAATCTCGTAATGCCTCATATGCCGTATTACTTAAAAAAGATACAGAAATCGATAAATCATTTGTCGATAAATAGATTGCCAAAAAGCTAACAATACCAAGGGCAACAGCTACTTCAATATTTGCAAATACTAAAAGTAAAAGTAACCCTAAAATATAAAAATGTAAGTAAGATTCCAATTAATTAACTCCTCTACAAGGCTGTTTCACCAGAAGAAACTTCTGCCAAATCATTAAAAATGATATCGAAGAGTCTTACAAAATAATAAAAAACAGATAATCCGCAACCAATCACAATCGAAAATTTAGCAGGCCAAGCAGCAACATCAACAATACCTTCACCCTCATACTCGTTCTCAACCCAGGATATAACTGCCGGCTCCCATGCTCCTAAAATTACTGCTCCAAAAAAAAGAATCCCTAATAAGCAACCCAATATCGCAGTACCTTTTTTCACAATCCGAGGCATAAAGTTAACGAAAATATCTACGGCAAGCATACTCTTCCAACGAACAGCAAAAGGTAATTGCAAAAATACAATAATAATTAATGTGTTCCGAATGTACTCAGCCGTTCCATAAAATTTCAGCCCAAGTACCCGGGCTGAAATTTCAATCAAAATAAATAATGCCATCGCAAAAGCACAAAAGGCTGTTAAAACCATCATGCCTTTAGTTAATGCATCTATGGCGGCTAGCTTATTTTTCATTACTCCTCCACTAAACCAGTTTAGTTATTTAAATTCCTAGATCACTTAGTCTAATTTGGCTTTTACTGGCCACTTATATCCAGCAGCTTCAGTAGCATCAATATAAGCTTTCATAATTTTTTGCATCGGTAATTTATTTTCAGCCTCATACTTTCTTGCGACTTCGCGTGGAGAATTAGCTAGCATTTCAGCCCACACTTTTCGATCACTTTCCGAAACAGTAGACACATTGATGCCCTTCGTCTTCACAGTTTGGATCATCTTCTCTCCAAGCTCACGGGTCATCACACCACCTTTTAACTCAGTTTCGCGGCCAACAGCTAGGATGATGTCTTGAACATCTTTAGGCAAACTTAAAAACTTCCGATTATTTACTGTTAGACTAGTTACTGTCATTGCCCCGAATGAAACATCTACAAAGTTGGGTGCCACCTCAAATAACTTTAATGAATCCATAACACTTAGGAAGATAATCATGGAATCAATCAAGCCTGTTTGAAGCGATGTATACATATCAGGTCCTGGAACTGAAACAGGCAAAGCTCCTGCATTTTCAACCCAAAAAGCATTAGGCCCTGCAGCTCCAACTTTTTTACCCTTGACATCGCCTGCTTTTAGAATAGGCGACCTTGCAACAATATTGTATGGCTCGAATGGCACTAATGATAATACCCTCTGACCATACTTTGTAAATTGACCATTTAACTCTGGATTCGTATCATAAACTTTGCGAGTTGCCTGAACAGAAACTTCTGGATTACTTGGTCCAAATGGCAAATATAGTGGGAAGTTATTTAATGCTAATTTTTGCGCTTCATGGCAAATACAAAAAATACCTATATCAACCACCCCACTTTGAACTGACTCTAAAACTTCTGTGGTTTTAACCATCGAACCAGAAAAGCCTTCTATAAAATCAATTTCATGGCCTGTTTTTTCCTTAACACGCTTTTTTACTTCTGGCATGAAATAATTTTGAGTTAATTGAATAAAATGCCAACTAGGGCTATGGCCAGAAGCAATCTTCAATGTGATCTTGTCTGCCAAGACTTGGCCAGAAAAGAACAAGCTGATGATTGGGCAAGCTAAGATAAAACTTATTTTTTTAAGTATTAAGTGCATTTTAATATCCTCAGGTTACATTTTTATATGAAGAGCTGAGTACATGGTACATTCCAGAGAATAGAGCAGTCTATAAGGGTATTACCTATGTAAATAGAGCTTTCTACGTAGGTCCAAAACTTCGCCAACTCAATTATTTAATGGAATGAAACGTTTAAATTACCGGCAATTTTATTTGTAATTTTTATGGGATTTTTTATTTCACTAATACTGACAATTTGTCTGAGTTTTTATATGATGGGCTTAACAATAGTTTGCTTACCAAATTTTTCAACTATAGCTAATATACTACCCTATTGCAATAATTTGTATTATTATTTATTGGCTTTTATCATTATGGATTGCTGGTAAAGCTTTGACAAAATTAAGCTCTATAAACTCTAAAGAATAGCCCCCTCAAGAGCTCTTTTGGATAGAGAGCAAGTCTGCTTTTTAGCCTCTCTTTCTGAGAATAAAGCTCCGCCACCATATGACAAATTACCTACCGTGAAAGAGCTTGGCTATCCTGTAAGTTGGGAATTAACAAATATTGTTATTGGACCTCCAAATCTACCTAAAGAAATAGTCTCCAAAATTGCTAGTGCAATTGAACAAGCCGCTAAAGATCCTGAATTTATCAAGTTTGCTCAAGAGCGCGATGCTAGGCCGGACTATATTGCTCCAGAAAAAATAATCTTAACGATGGATCAACGCCGCGAGGTGGTTAAAGAAATTATGGCTAAAGCAGGACTACTCAAAGAAGTTAATTAATCTAATGAATTTAGTTATATAAAATATGTATAAATAAAAAATAAAAGCGTGTAGTATTAAAAGAAATGTTTTTATTAATTGGAGGCAATGAAAATATGAACATATATAGATCTCTTAAAACGATCCTTAGCGCCATCTTTTTTCTTATTTCAATCTGTACAGTTCAAGCCCAACAATGGCCAAGTAAGCCAATTAAACTTATCGTACCGTTTGCTCCGGGCGGTGGGGCTGATTTTATGGCAAGACTAATTACTCAACCATTATCAAATGCTATGGGGCAACCCGTTATTGTCGAAAATAAAGTTGGTGCATCAGGGATTATTGGATATGACTATGCAATGAAGTCTGCCCCAGATGGCTACACTTTAGTAGTACTTTCAACCACATATGCAATCATTCCTGGCCTATATAAATTACCTTATGATCCAATAAAAGATATGGAACCAATAAGCCTTCTATCTAAAGGACCCTATCTTATAGCTGTTCACCCTTCGCTACCTGTTAAGAGTTTGAAAGATCTAATTCAATTAGCAAAATCAAAACCTGAAATGATTCCATATGCTTCAAGTGGAAATGGAGCTAATCTTCATTTAGTAACTGAGATGTTTTCTTCTTTAGCTGGAATAAAAATGAACCACATTCCATTTAAAGGAACTGGCCCAGCGATTATGTCAACTGTGGGTGATCAAACTTCCCTAGTTTTTGGAAGTATGTACTCGACTATTCCACTAGTCAGAGCTGGTAGACTTCGAGCATTAGCCATCACAAGCTCTCAAAGGAATCCAGTAGCTCCAGAAATACCCACGGTAAGTGAATTAGCTATCCCAAATTTCGATACATTTGATTGGCAAGGCTTAGTAGCTCCAAAAGGTACTCCCAAAAACGTCATTGAACGAATAAATATGGAAATAACTAAAATACTAAAAAGTAAGGAAGTTAATGATCGATTAGTAACTGATGGAATTATTGCCTCAGGCAATCAACCCGAGGAATTTGGATTATTTGTTGCAAAGGAAATTGATGAATTTAAAAAAATAATAACGCAAGCAGGCATAAAGCTAGATTGATATGTAACTTGATATGTAACATTACCGACGCTCAAGAAGATCTTTTTCTTTAGAGCCGTCAGAACGGTCCGAAGTTTCACCGTAAGCACCTCCGCCAGGAGTGCAAATCCTTAAGACGCTTCCTCGCGGCATATTTATTTCAGAAGCAGCTGATGGTAACTTTCTTTCGTCAGGCTGTTCAGGGTTATAAATAAATTGCCCAGTTGCTCCATGTCCACCGCCTAAAATTCCGGCGGCTGGTTGATTCTGCCTTTCCGAGGATAGGCTAACAACAATATCATCGCCCAAAATTCGATAATCCCGGATAACCCCCATTCCCCCTCGGAATTCTCCTGTTCCACCAGAGTAATTTCGTAATTCGTACCTTTCAACCCTTAAGGGATAGACATGCTCTAGAGCTTCAATTGGAAGATTAGATGCGCCAGATGCATGAACTCTAACCGCATCCATGCCATCATGATTTGATCGTGCGCCCATCCCACCGGCAAGGGTTTCATAGTCTACAAAAAAAGAATCTGTTTTAGGATTAGTACCAGAAAAAATAAACAAATGATGCGGTCCACTTCCTGCAAGTGCTTTATTTGGCATAGCTTGTGACAATACAGAAGCAACTACATCACCAAGGACAGCGCAAGAGACTGATCTACAACCAACCGCTGCGGGTGAAACTGGATTAACAATCGTCCCCAAAGATGCTATGGTTTGAATTGTTCGATAGTAGCCCGCATTTGCAGGAATGCTCGGATCTAAAAAACTCTGGCAGACAGTATATATTGTTGCCAAAACAGCTCTATGTGGAATATTTCTTGATGTCTTAATTTGTCGATCAGTTGTTGTAAAGTCGAATATTAATTTGCCATCTTCAATCGTAAGTTTTGCAAAAATTTTTGCAAGTTCGCCCTCGTTATCACCATCAATATAATCTGTTGCCTCAAAGATACCATTGGGAATTTTTTTAATTGCTTCAGAAAACCTTTTTTCAGTAAAGTCTAGGTATGCCTTAATAATCAGCTCAGTTTGAATAATCCCATATTTCTTAAATAACAACTCAACACTTTTAACACCTACGTGATTTGCGGCAATTTGAGCTTTCAAATCACCAACTCTCTCTTCCGGTGTTCTGGAGTTCAAAAGCAGTACATCAAATAAATCTTGATTCAATTTTCCAGCAATCATAATTCTAACTGGTGGAATTCGAATACCTTCTTGAAATATTGATGAACAAACTGCAGCTTCAGAACCAGGAACCATTCCCCCAATATCAGCATGGTGGGCAATATTAGCAACAAACGCAACAATTTCATTGTCAACAAATACTGGAGATATCACATTAATATCAGGTAAATGAGTTCCTCCCCCGTTATATGGATCATTTGCCATAAACATATCACCGGGTCGAATTCCACTGATTCCAAAACGTTTAATAACCTCTGACACAACCCCAACCATCGAACCAAGATGCATTGGTATTCGATGTGCTAATGCTGTTATTTCCCCATTTCGATCAAAAATAGCTGTAGAACAATCTCCTCTCTCTTTAATATTAGGAGAAAAAGCTGTCCGCATTAGGGTGGCAGCCATCTCCTCTGAAGTTGCCACTAAATATCTCGCTATAACTTCCGATTTAATCGGATCAATGTCTGTAGAACTCAAATTATTCATAGTAACTTTCCTAATTTAATGGCTGGATTAACTTCAAACCAAAAACATTAAAGATACAAATGTAAAAAACCAAATTCATCATTTTTTACTCTAAATTGCGGTGGCACAACAGTAGTTGTATCCATTTGCTCAATAATCGCCGGGCCATTAAATTCACAATTTAGAGGTAACAAATTTCGTTCATAAATTTTTGTTTGAACATATCCATAATCAAAAAACCAAACTTGACGAGATTCCACAACCGATTTATCTAATTCAGTATTACTGCTTTTAAATCTCTCAACTGGAGGATGTGTTCTTAGTGCTCGAACCATCAAGCGCAGATTAACAATTTCAATCACTTGATCTCTCATTGCATAACCGTAAAATTCTGTATGATTAAAATGATATTGTTTAAGTAATAAATTTAATTTATTCTCATCTAAACAAGAGTCTTCTATAGGTAAAGATAGCTCAGAGTTTTGACCAAAATATCGTACATCAATATTCCAAACAAACTGAGCATCGGAAGTCGATCCTATTTCAGAATCAAGCCATGCCTTGCCTCGAGCATGAAGTTCATTAAACCCCTTATTAATATAGTCAATGTTTTGCGAATCCGCTTTGACTAATCTAGTTACGCTAAAATCTCCACAAATATCCGCATGTAATAAACCAATAGCAGAAAGTAGGCCTGGACGAGGTGGAATTAATACATGTTTGATTCCCATGTTTAAAGCCACATCTGCAGCATGAAGAGGGCCAGCCCCACCAAATGCTAGCAAAGTGAAATCTCTCGCATCAATTCCTTGCTCAATAGAAATCACTCTTACCGCACCCATCATATTCACGTTAATAATTTCCAAAATTCCTGATGCTGCACGCTCTAAATTAACCTTTAATGCAGGAACTAAATGATCTTTTATTGCATTTTTTGCTAACTCTGGAAAAATCTCCATACGTCCACCTAAAATAGATTTAGGATTTAATCGTCCAAGTATGACATTTGCATCTGTTACTGTCGCTTTTGTGCCCCCCCTTCCATAAGCTACAGGCCCAGGATATGCTCCGGCACTCATTGGGCCAACTTTTAATAAACCTCCTGCATCAACCCAAGCAATACTCCCACCACCAGCTCCAATTGTATGTATATCAATTGTTCGTGTTCGCACAGGAAACCCAGCTATTTCCCTTAAATCTTTTTTGACGGGTACCCCATCCTTAATTAAACATACATCTGTACTAGTTCCACCCATATCAAAAGTTATTAGATCATGAATACCAACTTGTTCACCAAGCCCGATAGCTCCGATTACGCCGCCGGAAGGTCCCGAGAAAAATGTATTAACTGGGGCCAAACGGACGGCTTTTGGGGTAACTGCCCCACCATTAGATTGCATAACTCGTGGTTGAATTTGGATGCCCATGTCTGCCACACCAGCTTCAAATTCTGCTAAATATCGATCCATGATGGGCATTAAACTTGCGTTAACAGCTGTAGTAGAGAATCTCTCAAATTCACGGAATTCAGGCATGATTTCTGATGAAACACAAACATATACTTCGGGCCAGATCTCCTTTAGAATCTCTGCGGCACGTTTTTCATGAGTAGGGTTTGCATAGGAATGCATCATACAAATTGCTACTGCTTCAACATTCTTCGTTCTTAAAACAGCAACAGCTTGAATTACTTCCTCTTCATTGAGAGTTAGTAATTCTTTACCCTCATAATCAATTCTTTCGGACACCTCCATACGACAATCGCGCTTGACAATCGGAGTTGGTTTCAAAATATCTAGATTAAATGTGTGAGGCTTTCGTTGTCTGGCTAATTCAAGAATATCGCCAAACCCAGTGGTAGTAATCATTCCTGTATTTGAGCATTTACCTTCTAGGACAGCATTTGTTCCTAAGGTGGTTCCTAATACTAAAAACTCAACTCTATTACTTGGTAAGTTTGATAATTCTAAAATTCCTTTGATACCATCTAAGACTGCTTGAGATGGCTTTCCAGTTGACGTAGGAAGTTTAAAATATGTGTAGTAATTAGAAGATAAATCACATAAAACAACATCGGTAAAAGTTCCCCCAGTGTCAATGCCAATTAAAATTGCACTCATAATTTCATCCGCGCTCTTCTAATTCGTTCAACAGCCTCATCAATATCTTCCGCATTTCTTCTTGCAAAATTCATTCTTAGATGACCATCACCTCCAGGTCCAAATGCAGAACCTGGCAAAGAACTCACTTTGGCTTCCTCTAAAATATATGTTGAGAAATCTACATCTGACATTCCCAAAGATGAGATGTTTGGAAAGCAAAAAATTCCTCCATCTGGGCTTAAGCAATTAACTCCTGGAATGCTATTTAATCCACTCACCAGCTGCTCACGACGAAGGTGTAGTGTTGCTATATATTTTTTTAAATCATCTTGAGGTCCTGTAAGCGCAACCTCTGCTGCTTTTTGAGCAAAGGACGCAGCACAGGTTACTGAATGCCCATGTATTTTTGCAATATTTTTGATAATTGCTTTTGGTCCAGCAACATAACCGACTCGCCATCCAGTCATTGCATATGATTTTGAGAACCCATTAAATGTCAATGTCCGCTCTTCCATCCCTGGCAATGAGGCAATGCTAATATGCTTTGATAATCCATACACCATATGTTCATAAATCTCATCTGATAGAACTAGTAAATCATGCCTTTGAGCAATATCTGCAATCGCGGTTAAAGTTTCCAAATCCAATACTGCGCCAGATGGATTATTTGGAGAATTTAGCATTATTGCTTTAGTATTTTTTGTTATCTTAGATTCTAATATTTCCGGATCAACTTTAAAATTATTGGCGGCATTAGATTGAACGAATACGGGTATAACTCCCGCTAAAACAAAACATGCATCGTATGTTACCCATGTTGGAGTTGGAATTAATACTTCATCACCTGGGTTAAAGCATGCCTGAGCTGCATTAAATATTCCCTCCTTTACACCTATGGTTACCAGAATTTGATCAGGGGGAACAGATATCGAATTTTGAATTTTTAACTTATTTGAAATAGCCTGACGAAGCTCAGGTAGCCCCATACTTACTGTATAGACCATATATGTAATATCTTCATCAATAGCTAATTTTCCAGATTCTTTAATATAAGAAGGTGTATCAAAATCTGGCGTACCCGTCGCCAATCCAATCACGTTATCACCTAATGCTCGCATTTGTTTGACCTTATCAGTCATGCCCAAAGTTGCTGAAGGGGCAATAGAAGAAACTCTCAATGATTGCCATGAGTTCATAATTACTATCTCCAAGTAATATTAAGCTTAATTAGCCTAATTAAAGTTTAATGAGTATTATTAATACCACAGCAAAAAATCAATTTTCAAAAATTACAGAAAATATAATCAAAAAATCTACAAAATTAAACTATTATTAGTTTAGCGCATAAACTTACTAGAAAACTAATAACTTATCATTTCATCTCAATTAATTAGTCGAATAGATTTAATTCTTTCAGTCAATAAATTTTGATGCCCTAAAGTAATTGATAACTATGGCTTATAAGGTCACAAGAGTTACTTTAAGTAAGTCTTTAATTTTCACAGTAAAGAATTCAATCGTATTCCTAAAAATTTTCTTATTAAGTATAGTTAGGAAGTATGTTTCTCAGGGGTACAAATTCAATCAAATAAATATTTAAAAACTAGAATTAATTCTTAACTAAAAAAGATTATTCAACCATGGATTAATGAACCCCCAGGGCGATAGTTAAAATCTTGCGTGAGACGAAAGGGAAATTGGACATAGAGAATATAGTTACTATGAACTAACGTTGTTAATCTAAGGGTTAGAATATAAAAAAAGTTTAATTAAGTAACTTTTGTTGCTTTAGACAATTCACATTTGTGTATGAAAATTTTATGCTGCATCTTGTTAAAAAAACACAGCGCAAAGATTTATGTCATGCTATGAGTTATTATTTAATTGGATTTGTAGTGAGAACACTATCCAAAATTACAGTATTTGGTATTAACCAAATAGGTTTTAAATCTTGGTCGGTAAATGCTCATGAGAATCACTTTAGTTAAGTGTATTTTCTAAAATAGGTTAATTCATGTATGGTATTTTTTTATTTCTTCGCTTTAGACTAAGAAAATATGTCTAATAAATCCCATGCTCAAATTTTTATAGTTGGCGCTGGCCCAGTTGGGCTCCTAACAGCCTTAGTATTAGCAATGCAAGGAGTTTCTTGTATTGTTATAGATTCAGAGCCGACTTTGACAAAAGATATGCGGGCTGGCACTTTTCATCCTCCCACTTTGGAGATGCTCGCACAGGTTGGCATTGCAGATCAGATGCTTGCATTAGGTATTCGCGTGCCTCGTTGGCAATCTTGTGATTTAACTTTTGGGTTAGTTGCAGAATGGGATTTAAATTTACTAAGAAACGATACGCCATATCCATATCGATTACATCTTGAGCAACATCGACTAACACCCATATTACTCGAGCAATTGAAGAAATTTGCTCATGTTCAAGTCTTGTTTAATCATCGTTTTGAATCATTAGTACAAAATCAAGATGATATTTCGGTTACTGTGAATACGCCAGAAGGATTACAAACCAGGAGAGCATCGTGGTTAATTGGCGCTGATGGTGGTCGAAGTCAAGTTCGTAAATCAGCCGGAATAGAATTTGCAGGCTATACCTGGCCGGAGCGTTATAGCGTGATAAGCACAAATTTTGATTTTGGACGCTTAGGCTACACTGAGAATGCCTACATTAGCGACCCTGACCAATGGGTAGCAGTTTTTAAAATGCCAGACCTTGGCCCACCTGGTATTTGGCGAATGACTTTACCGGTAAATCAAGAGGTTACTGATGAGGTTGCTTTAGCAGGCCCTTATGCTCAAAATGCTATTCGTCGTTTAACGCAAGAATCACCTAAAACTGATTATAAAATTGTGCATCAGAGTATTTATAACGTGCATCAACGTGTTGCTGTGCAATTACGGAAACATCGTGTTTTATTAGCAGGAGATGCGGCACATGTTAATAATCCGTTAGGGGGGTTTGGGCTAAACAGTGGTATTCATGATGCGATGAGTTTAGGTAGCAAATTGGCGCTTGTTATTCAAAAAGATGCTGGGGAGGATCTTTTAGATCTTTATCACCGCCAAAGGCATACAGTGAATATGGAATATGTTCAAAACTTATCTGTACGTAATAAAAAAAACCTAGAGGAAAAGGATCCCATTCAAATAGCAAAACGGATTCGTGAATTACAAGAAACCTGTGCTGATCCGGTTAAGGCTCGGGAGTATTTACTCAATTCTTCGATGGTTAACAGTATTGCACGTGCGAATGCCATTCAATAAATTCTCCGCTCTTAATCTCCGCTCTTAAACACCACTTTATTTGAGTCATATTATGAAAACCTTCAAATCCCCAATTTTACTTTTTTGTGGTGTTTTGTATTTTGGTATTACTAGTCTATTTGTAAATGCCCAAAGTAGTTGGCCGCAGCGACCAGTAAAAATTGTGGTGCCCTTTGCTCCTGGGGGAAATACGGATTCGATTGCGCGTATTACAGCAGAGCGCTTGACGCAAGGTCTTGGACAATTATTTATTGTTGAAAACAAAGTGGGAGCTGGGGGTGCTATAGCGGCAGATTATGTGGCTAAATCTCCCGCTGATGGTTACACCCTGTTGATGGCCGCCATGCCAGTCATGGCTATTTTACCAATCATTACTAAAACCAATTTTGACCCTTTAAAAGATTTTGTTGCGATTAGTAATGTAGGTAGTAATCCTTTTGTTATGGGAATTCATAAATCTATACCAGCAACGACTATCGAAGAATTTGTGGCATATGTCAAAAAAAATCCTGGTAAATTTAACTATGCCTCTGGTGGCTCTGGAAGTGTTTCGCATCTTTCGGCAGCATTATTCGTTAAACGTGCTCAAATTGAAATGGCTCATATTAGTTACAAAGGTGGCGCCCCAGCAGTAACTGATCTATTAGGGGGTAATGTACAAATGTATTTTGGGAATTTTTCAGAGCTATTTCCGCATGTTAGTGGTGGTAATATTCGTATTATTGGTGTATCTAGTAATAGCCGGGTAGCGCAGTTGCCGCAAGTAGCAACAATTGCAGAATCGGGTTTCCCTGGCTTTAAAACTCTGACTTGGAACGGATTAATGGCGCCAGCCGAAACATCACCTGCCATTATTGCTCGTTTAACAGAGGCTGTAGTTAAAGCTGTTAAAACTGATAGCACTATGGCTAAATTTATACAAATCGGGGTTGATCCAATCGGTAATTCCTCGAAGGAGTTTTCTGAAACCTTACGATCTGATATTGCAATTTGGTCAGAAGCTGCTAAAGCTGCAAACTTAAAAATGGAGTAAAGGATGAATCAGGAAACCAAAATTAGTATTGACACGCTAGCAACGCGGGCTAAGATTGCTGTAATTGTACCCTCGACTAATACAGTAGTTCAACCGGAGATGGATGCGATGCGCCCTCAGGGGGTAACCAATCATGTAAGTCGGATGCTGTTACCTGTTCGACCTTATGATGATATGGAATTATATCGGCAAGCCTTAGAAAACGAGAAAGGTAATTTAGAAGACGCTTTAAAGTTGGCATTACATTGTGAGCCACATGCTATAGCACACGGACATTCAATACATTCGTTTCGTGGAAATTCTGAGCGTGCTCAAGCCGAGGAAAATCATCTTGAACAGTTAACTGGTTTACCTTTTATTACACCATCTAGAGCGGTATTAGCTGGTTTAAACGCAATTGGAGGACCTACTAAAATTGCTGTTTTAACGCCATACTGGCCCCCAGCTGATAGTTTAATTAAAGATTTTTTTGAGTCTTGCGGATTTCAAGTTGTGGCTAACCATG
>Ga0214919_10007266_pt1 | contig 14990 bp, 9 predicted proteins | sample LL1503_MetaG_FD_177994 | JGI IMG/M metagenome (GOLD analysis project Ga0214919, IMG submission 177994) | Freshwater microbial communities from Lake Lanier, Atlanta, Georgia, United States - LL-1503 | ecosystem: Environmental > Aquatic > Freshwater > Lake | place: USA: Georgia | collected 2015-03-15 | reverse complement strand
AATCCGACGAAAGTGATAAATCTGAAAGATCTTTGAAGAGTCGTCTAATAATGATGAGTGCAATAATTTCATACTGCTTTGAGATGTAGATAGAAGTTGATTTTGGTAGGTAATAAATTAAAAGATATACCTCGTAAACCAATATAAAAGAGAAAGGAGTATAAATTGCAGCGATAGGATTTTTTAATAAATTAGAAGGTTCATGAATAGAAATAATATTAAAATGTAATAATCCAATAACTAATAAGTGAAGAATAAAACTTACTAAAGCAATCCATAAGATAACCTGTTCACTTTTTTCTTTGGTTTTATTTGAAAGAAGTTTTTGATAAAGGTTCTCCAAGATCTTAGATAAAATCATATTAATTTCTTTGGTTTGATAATTTATTTTCTATTGTTAGTTGAAATATCAAAATGAATGCAAGCGAAAAAGTACTGTTCTAGGTTTGAAAATTAATTGCCCACCATGCCCTGAATTAATTGCTAATAATTATTAAAAGTATAATATAAATACCAAAACCCCAATAAAAATAGGTCCAGCCTTAACCAAGGAACAAGGATGCAAACATAATTATTGATTATGCTCCAGTATTATAAAACCCTATGTTGGCAGAAGTTACTGAGGATTAAATAGCTCAAGGTTTATTGCATTAAGGCAAACTGTAATTGTTAATGCGTAACATACTACCATTGCGACCTGCTTTTAAAATAGTCCCTCAATAACGAAATTTCTAATGACTAGTTGGTTAAAAGGATATTGCCAAAAGACCAATGATTAAATGCTTTTATTTTTCACTCTATAATATTTTTAATGGTTTTTATTTTAAGCAGTATCTACTTCATGTTTATTCTGGTTGTGTCACCCCTATGATGTAATGGTCATTTTCTTCATCATCCCTATTCAATCTTTCCTATTGATCGTCCAAATCTTCTTCATGCTCATTTTCTTTCATTAACCTTCTTTCTTTGTTTGGGGCTTTTTTGTAAAGATCATTATGGTTTAATCCTGATTCATTTTCCTTCTGTTTTTCGATATCCTCCAAGAGGCGATACAATGGATTAGTCGGGATGAGAGTCTTCCCTGTATGATTTATTTCTCTTGTATCTACATGTGTTTTAGAATACTTTTTTACCATTTCAGTCAAAGAGTCATGGTATTCCTTAAGGTCTTTGTTATTTATAAAATCTGTATCCTTTTCTGAAACTTTTACTGGCGTTTCAGTTATGTATTTTGACAATTCAGGGAAATCAGTATTTATTTTCATAGTAATATCTAGAATATCATGTTCCAAATCAGCTATTGTTTTCATGTTTTGATTGCTTTAGGTTTATAAATTTGATCTTTTGGCAATTACTTTTTCTAATTAGGTTTTGAATAGGATATTTCTACTTTTTCTATTGCTGTCAATGGTTCAGAGGCTGATTTTAATGATTGAGGATATCATTTTTACCAGGGCATTTTGTATAAACAAGTAATTTTTTGATAGAGGCTAAAACGCTGTTGTTTAGAAAAATAAATTTATGTAACTGATTTTAGAACCGCAGAGTAAAAAAATTCATGCTTATTTTTCTATTACTAATCATCAAATAGAATACCACAATTATATATTTTCAGAATTAATATTCATATTTAACATACTGGCGTTGTTGGTCGGTACAATCCTATTAAACTCCATCAGTTTGGAGCCACTAGTCCTACTCAACAAAGCCCGTTCATATTTCTTGTCGTTGTGTAGATTTATATTTTGCTTGATGAACCTTAATACTAAGTCATCGTATAATATTTCAATAAATAGAACTGCCGCTGTAATTGATAACATATTTAGCTTTGAGGACAAATAATATAAAGCGCCTCAGAGTCCGCCTATTAAAAAAATAATGTATAGGCGTAATTTTATTGAAGACTAGAATTTGTTCTTTTGGTCTTTTTGTTTAAAAAAAATTAATGGGACAGTACAATTCCTGGGTAGTAAAACAGTTCTATCAAATTTGGTTTACCAACATTCGTATTGAAAATTGTCTTCACCAATGAATTTTGAAAACCCATTGCAAAAAGCGAGAAGATGTAATAATATTTTGATAGATTAAAAATTGTCCGAACACCGATAACAAAAGCAAAAAAACACTTTCGATAATTATCGGAATTACATAGATTAGTTTATCAATTTTTTGAAATAATTTCGACCATTGGCTTTGATACGTATGCAGCTAAGAAGAAGAAAAAAATTAATGTGCAACCAACCAATTATTACCTTCCCCAATTTCTGCATCTGTAGGAACACCATTAGGCAAGGCCATGGCAGTTTGCATACAATTTAATATCACGGGTTTTATTATTTCTACCTCCTCCTTATGAGCATCAAAAACTAGTTCATCATGAACCTGTAACAACATTTTTGATCTAAAATTTTGTCGCTTAAATTCTGCATGAATTTTTATCATTGCCAATTTTATCATGTCTGCCGCCGAACCCTGAATTGGAGAATTGATTGCATTTCTTTCTGCAAAACCTCGTACCGTAAAATTTGCAGAGTTAATATCCCTCAACCACCTCTTTCTTCCCATCAAGGTTTCTACATAACCAGCCTCTTTAGCAAAGTTGATGGTATCATCCATGTACTTTTGAATATTTGGAAATTGCTTTTTATAATTATCAATGATCTCTTTTGCCTCCCCTCTTGAAATACCTAAATTCTCTGCCAATCCAAATGCACCTTGTCCATATATAATTCCAAAATTCACACTCTTTGCACGATACCTCATCTCTTTGGTTACCTCGGACTCTTCCACATTGAAGACTTTTGATGCAGTAGCAGTATGAATATCTTTCCCGGTTTTAAAAGCCTCACACATATTTATATCTCCACTAATGGCAGCAACAATTCTTAATTCGATTTGAGAATAATCGGCTGATATCAATACATGATTTTCATCTCTCGGTATAAATGCTTTTCTAATCTCTCGCCCCTTTTCCGTGCGCACGGGTATGTTTTGTAAATTTGGATTGGTACTGCTTAATCTTCCAGTTACAGCCACCGCTTGAGCATAACTCGTATGCACTCTACCTGTTTTTTTATTAATCAACAAGGGCAATGCATCAATATAGGTATTCTTTAATTTGGTTAACTCGCGAAAAGTTAAAATGTCATCACAAATTTTATTCTGGTGAGCTAATTTTGCCAACACATCTTCTCCAGTGGCATACTGTCCTGTCTTTGTTTTTTTTGCCTTAGGATCTAATTTTAATTTCTCGAATAATACTTCTCCTAATTGTTTGGGACTTGCCAAGTTAAACCGAACTCCTGCCTGCTCATAAACGCTCTCCTCACTTATTTTTGCCTCTACTTCTAACTGTAGACTATAGACTTTTAAAAAGGATTCGTCAATGCGAATACCTTCAAACTCCATGTCAGTTAAAACTTTTACCAAAGGATTCTCTACCTCATAGAAAATTTTTTCTACAGATTTAGAAGCCAATTGAGGAAGAAAAACATTTTTTAATTGTAGCGTGATATCAGCATCTTCAGCAGCATACTCCTTGATGGTATCGAGGTCAACATCTCTCATATTGCCCTGGCCTTTCCCCTTTTTTCCTATTAATTTGGTTATAGATACTGGCAGATAACCTAGATATTTAGCACTGAGAACATCCATGCTTCTTTTTCCTTCTGGCTCTAGCACATAATGAGCAAGCATGGTGTCAAAAATATTTCCTCTCAATGTAAAACCATACCACTTCAATATTAACAAGTCATATTTAATATTCTGTCCAACCCAAGTCTTGGTATCATCATTAAAAATCGATTCAAAGCTTTTAAGCAATTGAATACATTCATCTCTTTGAGAAGAACAAGGCACATAATATCCTTCGCCGGGAAGGATTGAAAAACTCAAGCCTACTAATTCAGCATTGTTTGCATCTAGTCCGGTTGTCTCAGTGTCAAAGCAAATTTCACATGATGTTTCTAGAACTTTCTTTAATACTTCAATTGAATCATCTGTGTTAATCAATTGATAATTATGTGGAGTATTGCTAATATTCTTGTCTGCTACTAAATCATTGCCAGCAACTATTTCTTCATCAGGTTCGTTGTATTCTTTCCTTGCGGGTTGATTAACTGCATTGCCAAATAAATCTAGCTGGCCAATAGTTGCAGTAGGAGAATTAGTAACAGCATCCGATGTTTCAGGCGTCGAGTCTAAAATAATTTCTTCTCCTAAAATTCTTTTGGCCATTGCCTTAAATTCCAGCTCAGTAAATATTTCTTTCAATGCCTCACGGTTCATCTCCTTAATCCTAAAGTTCTCAGCATGAAATTCTGTTGGCACATTGATAATGATAGTAGCTAATTTCTTACTAAGCAATGCCATTTCTTTTCCAGCTCTTACTTTTTCGCCAACAGACCCTTTAATCTCATTTGCATGATCGAGTATATTTTCTAATGTCCCATACTCTTGTAATAATTTTGCAGCTGTCTTTTCACCGACACCTTTTATTCCAGGAATATTATCGACTGCATCTCCCATCAAGCCCAGCATATCTATCACCTGACTTACATTGTTAATCCCCCACTTAACACAAATCTCCTCTGGGCCTAAAATCTCTGCACTCCCTCCTTGATAAGGCGGCTTATATATTTTAATATTTTCAGAAACCAACTGACCGTAATCCTTATCGGGTGTTACCATGTATACCTCATATCCTTCTTTCTCGGCCTGCTTTGCCAATGCACCGATTACATCATCTGCTTCGTATCCATCAATAGCTACCACTGGAATATTTAAAGCTTCAATAATTCGCTTGATATCTGGTACAGCAGAAAGAATGTCTTCGGGCGTTTCCTGTCTATTCGCTTTATAGTCTGCAAAATCGGTATGGCGCTCTGTCAGTGCATGTGTATCAAAACACACTGCCATATGAGTAGGCTTTTGATTATTGATTAAGTCAATTAAGGTATTGGTAAATCCAAATTGAGCGTTGGCATTTCTACCCTTACTTGTAATACGAGGGTTACGAATCAAGGCATAATACGCCCTAAAAATAAGAGCAAATGCATCAAGAAGAAATAATTTTTTTTGCATCTGGTAAAAGTAAGTTATTAATGCAAATTGGTAAAATGCTTAATCACTGAAAACACAACTTCATTTAAAATTATATGCTAGTAGATCGTTCTATATTTTCATTCAACAAATTATTAATCTTAATTATGTAAAATGAGTAATAATTTTTATTGTAAACTTCTCTATAAATGAATATTTTTGTATTCTATTCATCTTTTTTTAAGATAGTAAATTCCATTAATGCCTTTAAAATTTTATTTTCCTCGTTTATTTCTCTTTTTATTACCTATTTTATTCTCATGCAATAAAGAGTATAGTCAAGAAGGAAATGCGACAGGAGGGACAGCAATATTTACTTATACAGGCACTCCAAACGCGTGTAAAGATGCGGTGGTAAGTGGCACTTATCAGGCAGGCAATGCGTTAAATAGTAGCAATATATTATCGCTCTCTGTTAACGTAAGTGCTATTGGAAACTACTCTATCACAACGCCTGCTATCAATGGTATTACCTTTTCTGGATCAGGAATATTTTCCACTTCTGGTCAACATACCATTCAACTAACCGGCAGCGGGATTCCGGTTTCTGCAGGTACTTATAGCATTAGCCCCGGTTTAAATGGCTGTGATTTTCCTGTTACTGTTACTGGTTCCGCAGCATATAGCTTAATCGAGACAGCAGGAAACTGCAGCAGCTTTTCGATAGCTGGAACTTACACAGTTGGAAAAAGTTTAACAGCAAGCAACAATGCCAGAGTGAGTGTCAACATAACTTCCCCAGGGACCTATACTATTTCAACCCAAAATATTAATGGAATTTTATTTTCGGCGTCTGGTAGTTTTACAAGTACAGGCATACAGACGATTCAATTAAACGGATCGGGAACACCATTAGCGGCAGGTGCTTATAGCTATACCCCCGGAGTTAGTAGCTGTTCAATTACTGTATTACCATAAATTTCTTCCCAAAAATATTTTATTTCGACAATCGCTTAATTTTACTCGACTACACCTTCTTTAATCTCAGTCCACAACTCATGATAAGCCTTCGCAGCTGAGCTGCTTTTAGCAAACTCTTCAATTGGCTGACGATGAATGCCCATTTTTTCTACATCAGATAAATAGGGTACATAATTTTGAAAAAACTTTTTGTCTTTGTACAACAGGTCCATGATTTCATTGTGCATATTTTTCCTAAGATCTGTCATGGTAAAAAAGCACATCATCTTGCTACTGTCTAAATCCTTCTCTTTAAAATAATCTTTTACCATATTATAGGTACGAACCGACAAAGTGGTAGGAATAATTGGCATAAGGACTACATCCGCGGCACTAAAAATATTTTCGCTCAATGAGCTAAAGCCAGGAGGGCAGTCTATGAAAACAAAATCATATTCATCTTCTAACTGTTTCAAAATACTTTTTAGCCTAGTTTTATTTCCTTTCATTTCTTCCACCATAATATCAAAGCTCTTGGCTGAAGCATCTGCAGGAATAATCTCTAAGTTTTCATAATCAGTTGCCATGATGGCGCTTTCCAACTTGGCATCCTTGCTAATCAATTTTTTTATTCCAGATACACCTTTGGGTTTTACCTTATAATAAAATGTAGTGGAGCCTTGAGGGTCAATATCCCAAAGCAGGGTTTTAAAGCCATCTTTTGCTGCTAAATAGGCAAAATTTACACAGCTCGCCGTTTTTCCAACGCCGCCCTTAAGATTGTAAAGTGCTACTGTAATCATACAAGTGTCTTTTTATTTTATTAAATAATAGAATTGGAAGTTAGTAATTTAATTTGATATTTTATTTCTTTGGGGCTACTTTATTATCTTCTCCCCTTTTCTCAAAGCACCTTCTAATAAAGGGTTTCAACCTTTAGATCTCAAAAACATTCCTCCTGATATTAACTACCAATAGGATACTAGAATGTATTCAAACATCTAGAATTGATCAATTTTGACCTAAATTTGCTATGAGCAAGATATTTTATTAAAACGGCCCCTTTATGAACAGAACCTTAGTGATAGGTGATATACATGGCTCCTTCAAAGCTTTACAACAAATTATTGAAAAGGCGGCGGTAAATGAAACAGATCAACTGATTTTTTTAGGTGATTTTGTGGATGGATGGAGCCAATCATTTGAGGTAATTCAATACTTAATCGAATTAGAAAAAAATTTTAAATGTGTATTTATAAAAGGTAACCACGACCTCTGGTGTGAGCAATGGCTTGAACAAAAAATTCAAGATGAAACCTGGTTATTCAACGGAGGAAAGGCGACCTTTAGAAGTTATGACGCTAGATCGGAGGCAGATAAACTAAATCACCTAGCCTTTTTTCAGCGGATGCTAAATTATTTCATTGATGACGAAAATCGACTTTTTATTCATGCAGGATTTTCTTCTCTTCATGGGCCTTACAAAGAACACTACAGCAGTAATTATAGTTGGGATAGAACCCTTTGGGAAATGGCATTGTGCATGGATAAAAGAATCAAAAAAGAATCAGTCCTTTACCCTAAAAGATTGAAATTATTTAGTGAAATTTATATTGGTCATACTCCTACACTTCACTATGATAGTTTTGAACCTATGAATGCGGTGAATGTTTGGAATATTGACACTGGAGCCGCTTTCAACGGAAGACTTTCTATTCTTGAGGTAGAAAGTAAAAAATTTTGGCAAAGTGATGTTGTCCAAAATTTATATCCAGATGAGACTGGTAGAAATAGGAATTAATGGTATCTAAATTATTTATTAAAAATACTCTTCGCTTTTAAAAATCAACTATTAATATTCTAGCCTTTCATTTCTTCTAATTGTTTTTGCATTCTGAACATCTCATCTCTCAATCTAGCTGCTTCCATGAAGTCCATATCCTTGGCTGCTTTTTCCATTTCTTTTCTAATTTTTACAATCCCTTTTTCAATTTGTGGAATTGTCGAATATACCACTTGGTCTTCAGCCGCTACATTCACTAAGCCCTCGTCAGTACCAACAGAATAGGGATTGGATGGGTCATATCCCTTGACATCCAATACAGACCCTTGTGCAAAAATCTGTTCTTTACTTTTAATAATTGTAGTAGGAACAATACCGTGTTTAATATTATATGAAATTTGTTTTTCTCTTCTTCTACTGGTTTCATCAATCGTTTTTTGCATGCTGCCCGTCATCTTGTCTGCATAAAATAGTACCAATCCATCTACATTACGAGCTGCCCTTCCTGCTGTTTGAGTTAGACTTCTTTCATTGCGCAAAAAACCTTCCTTGTCTGCATCTAAAATAGCTACCAAAGAAACCTCTGGTAAGTCTAGCCCTTCTCTCAACAAATTTACTCCTACCAGCACATCAATAACTCCCAAACGAAGCTCTCGCAAAATTTCAATTCTCTCTAGCGTATCTACTTCACTGTGTATATACTTACTTTTAATGTTGATGCGTTGTAAATATTTATCCATCTCTTCTGCCATTCGCTTGGTAAGGGTAGTTACAAGTACTCGATCTCCTTTGATGATTCTTTTATCAATCTCTTCTAATAAGTCATCAATTTGATTAATAGAGGGACGAACTTCTATTGGTGGATCCAATAAACCTGTAGGACGAACCACTTGCTCTACCACCACGCCCTCCGTTTTTTCTAGTTCAAAATCACCAGGTGTTGCACTTACAAAAATGGTTTGGTTGACCATATTTTCAAACTCATGAAAATTAAGTGGTCGATTGTCTAACGCACTAGGTAGACGAAAACCATAATCTACCAAAATAAGTTTACGGCTTCTATCGCCTCCATACATACCGCTAATTTGTGGAATGGTTTGATGACTTTCATCAATGATGCAGATAAAATCTTTAGGAAAATAGTCTAATAAACAGAAAGGGCGAGTTCCGGGTTTACGCCTGTCAAAAAATCTAGAATAATTTTCAATACCATTACAATAACCAAGTTCACGAATCATTTCCAAATCATAATTTACTCTTTCATTCAGCCTTTGCGCTTCTATGAATTTTCCACTATTCTTAAAATATTCTACCTGTGCTGCCGTCTCATCTTGTATTTCATTAATCACTTCTAGCATAATATCTTTGGGAGCCAAATATAAATTAGCAGGAAAGATGGCTGCATTGTCAACTAAGCCAATACGCTTGCTGGTAGTAAGTTCCAGCGTTTCTATGCTTTCAATTTCATCTCCAAAAAAAGTAATTCGATAGCCAAAATCTACATAAGGCAAATTGATATCAACCGTATCGCCTTTCACTCTAAAAGTTCCTCTAGTAAAATCACCTTGAGAACGACTATACAAACTGTTGACCAATGAATGTAAAAATCCTTGACGCGAAATCACCTGACCTTTTTGTATTCTCACAATACCATTCTCAAACTCTGTAGGATTACCCATACCATAAATACAACTTACACTTGCCACAACGATAATATCTCTTCTGCCACTCAATAATTGTGCAGTTGCTTGTAAACGAAGTTTATCGAGCTCTTCATTAATACTCAAGTCTTTTTCAATGTAGGTATTACTGACAGGCATATACGCTTCTGGCTGGTAGTAATCATAGTAACTCACAAAATAACCAACAGCATTGTCGGGAAAAAATTGTTTGAATTCTCCATAGAGCTGAGCAACCAATGTTTTATTATGAGTGAGTACCAAAGTAGGTCTTTGTACATTTTGTATCACATTGGCAATTGTAAAAGTCTTTCCACTGCCGGTTACGCCCAAGAGCGTTTGATATTGTTCACCCTCCATGATGCCTTCTGTCAATTGACGAATGGCCTCTGGCTGATCGCCTGCAGGTGAGTACTGTGAATTTAGATTGAATGGCATTTTTTGGTTTACAAAAAACAAAAGGCTCAGAAACTGAGCCTTGTAAAATTAAAATAAATTAATGGTATTACTTGCCGGCAAGTTCAATCATTGTTGTTAATTCATCAACCAATGCGTCATCATTTCCACTAAAACCTATAGATTTAAAGCGAATTTTACCTTCTTTGTCAATAACAAACTTGGTAGGGATACCGCTTACCTTAAAATCGGCTACCATTTTATTGTCGTTGTCCATCAGCACATAAAAAGGAAAATTTTTCTTGTTCATAAAATCTTTTGCATTCTGCAATTTGTTCTCTACAGTTTCCCAGGTATCTACAAATAAAAATTTTACATTCTCATTGTCCTTGTATTTTGCCAGTGTTTTATTCATAGCTGGCATGGAAGCAATACAAGGTCCACACCAGGTTGCCCAAAAATCAACGACGATAACTTTTCCTTTCAAATCATCAAGGCCGAGCGTTTTTCCTTCAAAATCTTTTAAACTAAATTTTGGAGAAGCTTCCTCTAAAATATTTTTTGCAATCTCCTCTCTTTTTTTATTTTTTGCATCTGCTTCAAGTGCCGCTAAATAAGTAGCAAAGCCTTTGTCACTGCTGTTTTCTTTTATATATAAATTTTTTAGCGCTTCTTTGGTTTTAGCTGTTGCAACACCATCCTTTACAAATTGCTCTATCAATTTTTTTGCCTCCGCTGTTGGAATTACCTTTTCTGCCAACATTGCATAACGTTCATTGTATTCAGCATCTTTTAATTTGTTGATGGTTGCAGCTTCTTTGGCGATGGGATAAGCTGTTTTATAATCTCCTAGTTTGTATAATATAAAAGCATAGGTATCACCAAACATAGCATAAGATGATTTGCGTTGATTTTCCCATTGTTTAGTCGTGTATTCATCAGGTTTTTTTTCTGTTGGATGCTGCAATTCATTTTTCGTATAACTGCTTGCATCTGCAGCCATTTTTTTTGCTTCCTCAAGATTCTCATCCGCTTCAGCCATTGCCCATGCAAGGTTATTGTTGTTACTAGCAACTATTTCTTTAGACAATCTTTTGCTCCAATTATAATAGGATTTAAAATCTTTGGCTTTGCCATAGGCAAGTGCCAATTGGGATTTAAAATTATCTATTTGAGATTTATTAGCTTCTGTGGAAGGGTATTTTGCAACATATTCTTGAAAAAGAACAGCTTTTTTAGCCGGGTCTTTTTCTTTATATAAAGCAGCCCCCGCTTCATTTTTTTTCCAGTCGCCCATAGGAAAACTTGCTTTCATTGCCATTGTTAGACTATCTGCTTTGGCCTTTCTTTTGTTTCTGGTATACCATTGAATAAGGGTGTTGAATCCAGCCTCATTTAAATTTCCCTTTGCCTCAAAACCTTCTAATTCTTTTGCTATAAAAGGGGCTGCTTCATTTTTCTTCGCTCTGCTTAAAGCGTTCAGATAGCTGCTAAAAAACCCAATATTGTTTTTTAGTGATGGATTTTCTTTTAAACCTTCTTCTAAAACAGCTAAGCCTTTGTCTGCATCATTGGGCAAACCAAATAAATACTCCCCATATCCATTGTGCAGGCTACTTGCCCAAACATAATATCCATCTACTGGTTGGTTATTTTTATTAAATACTGGCGAAATATAACCCTTGCTGCCATTCATGTCTTTTTCTTTGCCTGAAGAAAAATCAAAAGCAATGCAATTGGTATTGCTGTCAAGCAGGATAGAACCTGAATAAATAGTCCCCTTTTTTGTAATAACTGGTTCTAAGGCTTTTATTCCTGAATCCGAGAACAGGTAAACAACAACCTCTACAGTAGGTTTTTTAATAAGGGAAGAGATATTTTGATTGTATTCAAAACTTAGCTTCTTGCCTTGCTTTGGGTATTCCGGAATAATTTTTAAAGCAGTAAAATGCGTTTGCGCACTTATTTGAAAACTGGCTGCAATAAATGCAAAAAGACAAAATAGCTTGTTCATAAACTGGGGTGTTTTAGTCTACAAACATAGTAGTAGCTAATTAAAAAAAAAGTTAAATCCCTTCCGAAACACTCATTTATCTAGCAATTGAATATTAATTACGAAAAATACTGTCCAAATTAAATCTGAAAATTCACCAAAGTCCAATAAAAATAAAACTGAGATCAACTATTTTCACCTAAGCAGGTATGCAAAAGGCATAAGTTAGTAGATTTTTTGGGGAAGAAGTCATTTTAGCCTAATTATTAACCTATTCAGGTAAAATTCATCCTTTTTACAGCAAAACAGGCGCTGAATTTATCGAACATTATCGTTTAATGAATAATTTAAAAAGCGCCTTGTCATCCGGCAATTAAAGATTACCTTTGCGCCTCAAAAAACAGCGCTTATCTGTGAGTTTTTAACCTTCTGCGTATTGCGAACGGTTGAAATTCATAGGAAATTGCTAAACGTTTAAATAATGAATATTCGCAACATCGCCATCATTGCTCACGTTGATCATGGCAAAACCACGTTGGTAGACAAAATTTTACACAGTACCAACATTTTTCGTGACAACCAGGAAACTGGTGAACTGATTATGGACAGCAATGACCTTGAAAGAGAAAGAGGCATTACCATTTTTAGTAAAAACGTATCTGTAAACTATAAGGGTACTAAAATTAATGTAATTGATACTCCCGGCCACAGTGATTTTGGTGGTGAGGTAGAAAGAGTATTAAAAATGGCAGATGGTGTTTTGTTATTGGTTGATGCCTTTGAAGGACCGATGCCACAAACTCGTTTTGTACTGCAGAAGGCCTTGCAACTTGGGTTACACCCAATTGTAGTGATTAATAAAGTAGATAAGCCAAACTGCCGTCCAGACGAAGTGCATGATTCAGTATTTGAATTATTTTTTAACCTGGATGCGACTGAACAACAGCTAGACTTTCCTACTATTTACGGTAGTAGCAAAAATGGCTGGATGAATACTTCTCTTACTGAAATTGACAATATTTTTCCTCTGCTAGATGCTATTCTTGAACATGTGCCAGAACCTAAAGTAAATGAAGGAACCACTCAGATGCAGATTACCTCTTTGGATTTCTCCTCTTTTTTAGGAAGAATTGCGGTAGGAAAGGTTGCCCGTGGTACTGTAAAAGAAAGTCAGTCAATTGCCTTAGTGCAAGCAGACGGGGGTATTAAAAGAATGAAAATCAAAGAATTGTACACTTTTGAAGCATTGGGTAAAAAGAGAGTAACGGAAGTAAGTGCGGGTGATATTTGTGCAATTGTTGGTTTGGATGAATTTAATATTGGAGATACTATTTGTGATATTGATTTCCCAGAAGCATTGCCAGTAATCAGCGTAGATGAACCTACAATGAGTATGATGTTTAGTATCAATAACTCTCCTTTCTTTGGTAGAGAAGGAAAATTTGTCACTTCTCGACATGTTAGAGATCGTTTAATGAAAGAAACGGAAAAGAATCTAGCCTTAAGAGTAGAAGATACAGATAGTGCGGATAGCTTTTTAGTTTATGGTAGAGGTATATTGCACTTAGGGATATTGATAGAAACGATGAGAAGGGAAGGTTTTGAATTAACAATTGGTAACCCACAGGTATTGGTTAAAGAAATAGATGGCAAGAAATGTGAACCTTACGAGAATCTAGTGGTAGATGTTCCAGCAGAATATAGTGGTAAAGTAATTGACCTTGTTACACAACGCAAGGGCGAAATGCTTATCATGGAAAGCAAAGGAGAAATGCAGCATCTTGAGTTTGATATTCCTTCTAGAGGATTGATTGGATTGCGTAGTACGATGCTAACAGGCACAGCGGGTGAGGCGGTAATGGCTCATCGATTTACTGATTACCGTCCATGGAAAGGAAATATTCCTGGTAGAAGTAATGGTGTATTGTTATCTAAAAATCTGGAAAAGACCACTGCTTACTCAATTGATAAATTACAAGACAGAGGAAGATTTTTTGTTGATCCAGGTGAAGAAGTTTATACTGGTCAAATCATAGCGGAACATATCAAGCCAGGTGATTTAAATGTGAATGCTACTGAACCAAAAAAATTAACCAACCATCGTGCGAGTGGAAGTGATGATGCAACAAAGGCGGCGCCTAAAATTTTAATGACTTTGGAAGAATGTATGGAATACATTCAACAAGATGAGTGTATTGAGGTAACGCCGAAATCAATTCGCATGCGCAAGGTGATTTTAAATGAGGACGAGCGTAAAAGAATTTCTAAATCAATGGGACAAGAATAATAAAACAATTAAATCGTCCTTAAATAAGTAGAATGATTAAAAAATGTTCCCGGTTGCCCTAGGTAGCCGGGATTTTTTGTGCTTAATGAATTTTGAGAAGGTCGACAATTTCTTTCAAATAACGCTCGTCGGTTGCATCAAAAAAATTGTACACTTCGCTGTCTACATCTAACACCCCTACTACTTCTTGCGCACTAAAAATTGGAATTACTATTTCAGATTTTGATAAACTGCTGCAAGCAATATGTCCTGGAAATTTTTCAACATCAGGCACGTTGATAGTTTTGGCTTCTTGCCATGCTGTGCCGCAGACACCTCTACCTTTTTTAATTCTTGTACATGCCACAGGACCCTGGAAAGGGCCTAGCACTAACTCGTTGTTTTTTACAAGATAAAATCCAACCCACCACCAATTGAATTGCTGTTTGAGTGCAGCCGCTACATTTGCAAGGTTGGCAGTAAGATCTTGCTCCCCTTCAATCAATGCAGCGATTTGTGGAATAAGTGACTGATACATTTCAATCTTATTTCCAGAAGTAATGGTTAGATCATCCGACATGTTGTAAATTAATTTCTAAAAGTTTGTATGGTGAATGGTGAATGGGCAATGGTGAATGGTCAATTTTTAATTTCGCGTCAATAAAAGATCCATCATTCACCATTCACCATTCACCATTCACCATTCACCATCCACCATCCACCATTCACCATTCACCAATTTGTTCCGTCAAAAAATAACAGTGAAAAATTGCTTCATATCATTCCAGGACTGCTTGTCGGCAGCTTCATTGTACTCAATAGGCATACTAAACTTTTTACCTGTTGCAGTAGCGTCTGGATTTGAAAATGCAT
>Ga0214919_10007265_pt1 | contig 14993 bp, 12 predicted proteins | sample LL1503_MetaG_FD_177994 | JGI IMG/M metagenome (GOLD analysis project Ga0214919, IMG submission 177994) | Freshwater microbial communities from Lake Lanier, Atlanta, Georgia, United States - LL-1503 | ecosystem: Environmental > Aquatic > Freshwater > Lake | place: USA: Georgia | collected... | reverse complement strand
TCAAAAATATTATGGAAACGATTCACCCACTCAGGCATTGGGTTGCGACTATCATACATCATACCTGAATAGCTTTTCACATGGTCATAACCCATATTAACCCACTCATCAATTTCAGATTGCATCAAGGGTTGTCTAACATAGTCAAAGGCTTTTATTTCATCCATGCTCCAAAATCTACCAATATGACCTCGTTTCCATTTACTCACGAGTGTTCCCTTACTATATCTAAGGTAACACAATGAAAGCACCCACCTAAGGTTCTAGCATGGCGCATCGGGAGCATTTCACATTGTATATCATGCTTTTCTAATTCTATACGTAAGTTATCCTGATGTTCTTCTACTACCGCTAAGTTAGGATTAATACTCAGTAAATTCATATTAATCCAAGTACTAGCATTACAATAGCCGGGGTAATGTCCAATATCAACTGGCTCTGGACACCATATAACATCCCAACTTTGCAATGGTTTAGGTAATTGTGATATATTTTTAATTCGTGCAGGATTCAATAACATCAACCCTTCACGCAATAATGCAATTGTACTATCCAGGTGCATATAACTATATACTCCTTCAATAGTCCATACTTTCTTGTTTGGATGTAACCATCTTAAACATTCGGCACCTGTCTTGTTGCCACTATTACTTACTAAGTAGTAAAGGTTATCATTATCACGCAATATGTTTGCTGCATCAAATGATGGTTCTGCTTCAGTAAGGGCAAGAACATCAGGATTGCCAATACAATCAGTATTATACAACTCAGCAGTACGTTTTATTTCAATTGTACTGATTTTTTTATAAGTGCTTAATACTTTTTCTAACGCTTTATATTCAAATTCTCTAGCACGTAAAGGATTTGGTGTTGCAAGTATTACATCATCATGCACCAATACAGTATCTCTAGGGCAATAATTATAGTAATTAGGTTTTCTGTTATCGGGTCTATAGACTGTTATACCCTGACTAGTTAAAAAGTTTGCTAATGTGTTTAAATCTTCATTGGCTTCATCTATAACTTGATTAGGATACTTTCCGCTAGGAATAGTATATGCTTTTTCTCTGTCAGCGTAGTTTACACATCGTAAACTGGTATCCAATAAAGGTATTTGAGCATCATCTGCAATACCCACAATAACTGCTTTTAAGGGATCCCATTCGTTTTTACTTAGCATTAAATACACTCATTTTCTTTAAGTTTGGATAATCTATATATGACCATTGTTTGGGTTGTTTAAAAAACACTTCATCAAATCGTTGTAACCCTATTTCTGCATTTTCGGGTGTCATATAGTAATGATATCCGATAGTGTCAACATTTTGTTCAGCCCAGGGCTTGTCATCAGTTCTACCATCATAGCGCATCTTCTTTAATTGGTTATACTGGTGTTCATTATCTAGTAATATCATTCCACCTCGACCAATGTTTAAATGCTTTTTGTATTGAAAACTCAAGCACATCATTGAGTCGGGGATATATCCATTACGTTTCCAATATACGGCTGCATCTATAATGTTTGTGTTATTGATATAATAGTAATCATGCCAGTATGCATCATTGAATGCCCAACCTATATTTAGTTTATCAAACGTCATAGGCACACTTAAGTATGTGTGATTTGGACATGCTACCCATTCAGGGCCAAGTAATCTCAAACACAATTCAATAGCATGTGTGCAACAGTCAGTCGCTATTGCGTAAGGTGCATTGTAGTACTGTTTTATTACGTTTTCAAATTCGACTACTTTGTTCATTTTTCTTAAGTGAGGATACGTCAATCGTAACAAATTCTTGTTTAGACATTGCTTCTTTTTCCGGGATAATCACACTAGTTGTGTCGCTAACTTTTACTTCATAGTCACCGTAATTGCCCCAATCACCTGCATTTACCCAATGTAGTTTAAATGAGAAGTCTATGGTTTCATTTAATAGTTGTTCTTCATCAAGTAAATCAGTAAAGTCTTGCCCGTCACGACCTTCTTCATCACTCCACGTTGGCTTTGCTAATTTCCTAGCACGTTTGGCTGTGTTAGCTTGAATTCTACTGTAGTCTTGTGCATAGAAAGGTCCTTTGCGCCCGATAGGTGGACGTTCTCTATCATCAAAAATGTTATCTACTTGATTAAATATAATATCAAAGTCAGCATCCCATTTACCTTCGTCAGTTATATTAAACTTGTAGGTAGCATAATACATGCCTGGACCGTATTGACTACCAAATTCTTTCAAGTCTATATCAGGATGAAATTTTACTTCTGCTTTGTATCCCCCGCGGGTCTTCCATAACATCCTAAAGAATGGCCACATCTCATTAACCAATGTATCCGCAAAAGGATTAATATCTGCTTTGATTATATTGTAGTCAAACTTTTCATATTCAACTTCTTTAATACATGTAGGATCATTTAATTTTATCTTGTAATGTTCTTGTGCTAAACTATGTCTAATAGGATAACTAATTGGCACATCACTACAACCTTTCAAGAAGTCAGCAAACATATGAAATGTTTTTACTCGTGTCATTACGTGAGTGCCGCCCATAGTAAAGTCATTTGTAATCCAATGACCTTGATATTTGTGCCAACTGATATTAAACTTGTGTGGGTTTTGACCTACGATTGTTTCCGGTCCCATGCCATATCCTACACCTAGCCCTGCATTGTTAATATTATTATTACGCATACGCCATAATAATGTTATACTATCTGCATAGTCTTGGAAATCTTCTGTGGGGAACCCAACGATCCAGTTAGTTGCTGCCCATATACCAACTTTCTTACCATCAATAAAGTTCTGTTCCATCTCCGCAATAGTGACACCCTTGGCCATGTCATCTAATACTTTCTGACTACCGGATTCTATTCCGTAATTAAACATAATGCAGCCACCGTCTACTAGGTCTTGCATGTATGCTAAATCCATACGACCATCGCAACGTGCATATCCTGTCCATTTAATTTTCAATCCTTTAGCAGCGACACCTTTAACGAATGCTCTAAGTTCTTTAAGATTACCATTAACTAAACTGTCAATGAACCATATAACATCTGTTCCCTTATTGTAGTACAGCCATTCAATTTCATCAATCAAATCAACTGCTTGTCGTTGACGATACTTCCAAAAATGTGTTTCTTCACAAAATGTACACTTAGCTGTACAACCTCGACTGATTTCAGTATTTACACCGTTAGGCAACTCGTATTGACTAAAATCAATTGATTCGTAGTCCGGCATAGGCAATCCGTTAATATTAATACGTTGTTCTTCTGGTTGATCTAATATTTTTGGTTCAGTATGTGTTATACCATTCTCAACTTCTTCTAACAATACTAATAGATTGGCTTCACCTTCACCGACTACCACATAATCATAATATGGCTCAGTTTTAAACCAACTCTTATGTACGTTGGGACCACCTACTGCAATTTTTACATTAGGTAATCTACGCTTTAGTTCACGGCACATCCATTTGCTAGGTTCTTCACTAATATAGTAGATACTGAATCCTACTACTTCAGGGTTTAATGCAACAATATCATCTACTGCTTTACTAAGTATAGGCTCTAATACAGGATGGATATCATTCATATATGTTTCACCTAGCCAGTGCCAACTGCTACTAGGATCCCACAATCTGAATGGAAGTTTGTTATTTGGTTGCCAATCTGTCCTATAGGAATTGTATGCACGAACATTCAAGTCCATGATATGAGTTTCGTAACCTGAACTTTTAGCTATACCACTTAGTCTAGCTAAACTAAACGGAGGCATATAGGGGCTCCATTCTGGACACAATACTAATACTAGTTTTGTGTTGCGTGTTTTGTAATCCACGTAGACAGGTGTTAGATTCTTTTGTAGTGTTTTCTTTGCGTACGGAGCAATGGCTTCCATCATACTGCGATGGCGAGCATCTGCAATATCTTCAGTAGGACGTTCTTTTGGTACCAGTTTGTCTACTGCCAATGATGTTAGGTTAAAATCCAAAGTTTAATCTCCAATATGGTATGTTTTCTGATTATATAATATATTCTTGTTAAATGCAAGTATTGGTTGCACCTTATTATTCCATTTAACTTGTTCTTCATCATCCATACTACACAATCTTTTCACTTCATCTATTATTAATTCCAATCGTTGTTCCGAATCAGATACATTATCATATTCTTCATTTATATACGGATGAAATGTTTTATAACCTCTAGAACGCAATACTTTTAAATATCCAGGGGTTGATACTACTATAAAGGGATGCTGCATTATAATACATTTAAAAATCTTTTCAGTTAGGAAGATCGGAATGCCTCCTGTCACCCCAACAGTATTATATTGTGTTTCGGTTACTATAGAAAAAATACTTTGTTCAAAATATTTTACATCATCCAATTCTAATTTTGTATACTCTGTTACCCCGGGTACTTCGTTTAATAGTAAAGGAAAGTCTTTGTTGTATTTAGCAATGTTGGGATATGCCTTGTCAATATCTGGGATATTTTTTGGCATAAATTTACTGAATGAATAAAAAGCCTTATCCAACAAATTGTATTCAATTAATTTGTCTAATAATTCTATACGATGCCTACTAGGTCTTCTGTTGAAACAAAGAAACTTTTTAATTTTTGGTTTATCAATACAACCCGAATGCCGAATGTATGTCATACTATTATTCAATTTAAAACTAAATTCCCAATAAAATGCAGAAAGTACAGATAAATTATTACTTATAGCTTGCGTCTGTTTTATACAATTAAATTCTTCAACATCATTGTAACCACTTACCAATAAAATATAGTTTACGTTAGGTAAGGTTAAATGTTTAACTATACTATCAATTTTATACACGCTATTATTGCCAGCACCAGAAAACAAAGATTCACCCGCATTGTCAAATATAAAAGTAGTTTTACCCGACAAATATGATAGTGCAATACATTCGGCTATAGTTTCTATTGGTGCCGATGGGAAATCTTCATGGTCATTGGTTGGTCTTATGTTGATATAAAGACTGGTTTCTTTGTATTCTGATAATTTTGGATATATATGTTCCAATAACGGTGCCATCTTACCATCAAAATTGTTTACCCAAGTTTTCATGTAAACTGTGATTCTACATCTGTGGAAAGAAAGTTTTTGTTGGCAAAGAAATGACTATGATTGTGTTCTACGATCTCTTTAATATTGGTTTGCCATTGGATCCATTCTTTGGGAGTCTTTTGTAACAATCTAGTTATTTCTTTCCATAATGCTTCAAATCTTTCATCAGGGTTTTCAATGGTATCATATGTTTCATCTATGAACGGAGAGAATGTTCGGTAGCCCATTTGTCTTAGTTTGTCTAATGCACCGGGAAAACAAAATAAAACAAACGGGTGTTTAGTAACAAGTGGTTTAAATATCTTCTCTGTCATAAAAATATTTGTATGGATGCTACCATAATTTAATACTAAATCCGAGGTAGTTAATACATTATAAAACCCCGTTTCGGTAACAATACTAAAATAACTATTACTAAAATATTTTATATCGTCGGGTCGTAGATCCGCAGGGTTTGATCTATCCGGGGTAATATTCAATTTTAACGGAAACATTGCTCTGTTTGCTTTAATATTTTCAAATCGATCAGGCAAACCATCCATCAAATCATTTGGCGGGTCAAATGAACAATAGCCACTATCTATAAGTTTATGTTCTATTAAGCAATCAACTAATTTTAATCTATGCTCTCTAGGTACTCTATTAAAAGATAAGAACTTTTTATCCTTTTCTTTAATTTCATAACTAATTTTGTCCTTAAAGAGACCGCCGTTTCCGTGCATTTGATAAAACATTTGCGCTGAACAAGCAGACCATACTGAGATTTTATTTCTACATATTGATTTAGATAAGTCTATATCTGTAATAGCATTGTAAGTATCTGATACACCAAGAGAAGAACATACATAAATTATATTTTTAGAATCAATTTGATTTTCAAGTAAATTGGCAATACGATGAAGTTTTGACATTATTGTAAAATTGTAGGCTTCGGCTATACCTAAAAACAAAAATTTAGTTTTACCATTACGGTGAGCATTTAATATTTCCTTAACAATTGATTCAGTAGAGCGTAATATAAAATTTGTTGGTCCAAGTTCAGCATCAATGACATGAATGATGTCCTTATATTTTTCTAACTCAGGCCAAAGAGTAAACACTCTATTATAATTATCATTATACCACCAATCTATACCTTCTTGAGTATCATATAAACCTTGTATTCCATAGCTATTTTTTTTACGAGTATTGCCGTATAAAATTATTTCCGCTTGACCATATAAGTTGTTTCTTATTTCTGGTTGGTCCAGCTTACGCCACGGATCAATTATAACCGGAGAGTCCTTATCATTATTTATGGATTGATTCAATGCGTGTATGGTCCACGTGTCCCAATATCCAATTAATATAACTTCTGTCCAACCTTTTCTTAAATCTAAATCATCGGTGTTCACATCATAATAATTTACAGTACCGCCGTATTTTTCAATATAATGACCTACTAACATACTAGCACTACCATTAGTATACGGTACTGCGGGTTTGTATGCTTTACCGAGTATTGTTATATTCTTTCCGTTCTTCAAACAACGTAATGCCATACGTTGCGCTTGCACTTCTCGGGTAGTCATAATTGAGTCAAATAAATCATAACCCAAGTCTAACCGATCAGCTAGATATCGTAATGCAATATTATCTCTTGGGTGACACGCACCTGCATCACCTAATCCAGCAGTCATGTATGCCGGGCCCATAATACGTTGAGTACTATTTGCTAATGCTTTTGTTACTACATCCACATTGATGTTGCCATTCGTTTCAGCTACATCTTGTACCATATTTACTAATGCTAATTTTGTACTGATAAAAGTATTATAAAAAATCTTTATAGATTCTGCTTCATCCCATGTCCCTACTTCATATCTAGGATCATTAACCATAAAAACTTTATAAAAGTCAATCAATTCTTTTGCATCTCCGGTAATACTTCCATCTTCAGTACCAATGATTATCATTTCTGGATTAACCATATCCCATTTAATTGTACCCATAGCAATTAAGTATGGATTATAAATGAATCGTGCATTAGTAATACAAGGTTCTAATTGATTACGTACTGTACCCGGTAACACGGTGCTTATCAATACAACTAATTGATTTTTGTTTACATATTTGTTTACTTCAGTAAGGATGTCAGTTACAATTGTATAATCAAAGTCTTTATTTGGTAAATGGCTAGTGGGTGTTTCACCACCGTATATAGGATTGTGTGGTGTGGGTGCTGCAATAAAAATAAAATCTCTATCTTTTACTGCTTCTTCTATCGTGCTGCACATTTGAAATGCAGGTGATCTAGGTTCTATATCATACCCAACTACTTCATACCCGGCATCTACCATCACTTCTGCACAGTCTTGTCCTAACTTACCTACACCAATCATTGCTACTTTTTTCATTTGTTCCTCTATTTAAAAAATACTTTTTAGTTTTTCATCTCTTTCACTAATCATCTGATTAAACATTACCTTCATCTCTATTTCTGTTTTTACAGAAGTTAATAAATTCATGGATTGTTCTACATAGTCTAATGATTTATTAGTCAGCGGTAATCCTATTTTTTTAAGATAATTATAATAATTTAAAGTATGTGGATGATAGTCAAAATACTTTTCACCATTGTGTTCTCTGTCATATGTATGCCCGTGTTTAAATTCGCCGTCTAATTCTATATCTATTAAACACGTAGGGGTTAAACTAATTGTTTCTTTATACACATTTAATATAGCATCAGTTGACGGTCGTAGATGATCAAACATATCCATTTGATAATTATAAGGAACACAGGTTAATGTGAAGGAGTCACAGTTTAAAGTTTTAAGATATTGACTAGCCATAGTGATTATAGACAAATCTCTTAGTAGATATCCCTTTGGATCACTATATTTTCTTACAAATTCTTCACTATATTCACCCTGACTAAAGATATTGCCGGTACTCATCCATGCACCGTGCCTAAATCTATCCTCTCTACAAAAAGTTGTCCACATAGGAATAACTAAATCAGTATCAGTAAAATTATATCTAGCGTTAGTTTCAGCAATCCTAGAAGATATCATTAAATTGCCACCGCCACAATGACCAAAATTATAAAATTCAGCATTTGGCATTTCTTTAGAAAGTACATCTGCCCAGGTTGGCCAATTATAGGAAGTAAAACTGCATCCAAATGCAAAGAAACGTTTATACTTGCTAAAGTCAATTGTATTAAAATTTATCATATTAATTAAGATCCGTGATGAATGTGTTTTTGCTCATAAGTACTTGATAATTATATTCACAAACTTCATTTAATCCTTGCAGATATTCATTTAACTGAGTCAAGGTTAAGTAAGATAATCTTTTTACTTCATCTACTATTGCCAACATGCGTTTAGAACTATCTTCTATAGTATCATATCTTTCATCAATAAAGGGACTAAATGTTTTGTACCCCAATTCTTTAACTAATGTTAGTGAATACGGATTAGATACCAATATAAAAGGGTGCTTCATAATTATAGGCTTAAACACTTTTTCACTTAAAAATCTTCCAGGGGTATTATCATAATAATTAGTTTCAGTTACTATACTAAAATAGCTGTCATTATACAGATATTCAGTGGTATCATCATATGTAGCCTGATTATTGTATAATTCAGTTGTATCCAAAAACAGAGGAGGAAGATTACATATTTGGTCCTTATGTTGTGCAAATATTGTTTTTACTTCATCATTATGATAATGTATTAATTGCCACCATATATTTTCCCAAGTATGACCTTCTATAGGTGCCAAACTTACATGCCCTCTATCTAGCAAGTTATTAGCATATAATAATGCAACTAGAGTGGGGCGCTGCAATCGCCATCTTCTGTTAAAATTTAAATAAGCCTTATTAAATTGTTTATCTATTAATTTAGGCTTTTGTTTAGGACGGTACACGTGAGTCACATGTTGGTTTGCTGTCAATTCAAAAATCCTAGTCCATTTGACTTTTATTTCTTGCTTTCCCAAAGAAATAGCAACTTTTTTAACCTCACTTAATATATCAGCAGATTCACTTAATAGCAAAATCTTATGTTCCGGGATTTGCAATTCTATCACAGCCTGCATGTATATTTCATGCACTACCTCATGGAAAGCCTCATGACTATTGCATAAGATTAAATATAAGTCACCGTGAACTAGCCTGGTTAAATAGTCATCTTTAGTCAAACATTCTGCCAGTCTAGCCAAAGATCGTTTGAATTCCGTATATACATACTCATGGTCGTCAAATTTTGAAAGAATATGATATGCTGTACCGCTTCTTGGGTCCAGTTTATCGTTATCTATATAGTAAAAATCTTTATTAATTATCATTGCCACTTATTTATTGCGGGGGCAATATGCACATAAATAAATCACAATGGCTAAAACAGTACTAATTTTGGGTGGCAACGGGTATATAGGTTCTAGGCTAATCCATGACCTACAACACATATATAATATGCAAAGCGTAGATATTTGTTGGTTCGGTAAGAATTTAGATTTCAGTAATATACAAGATTACAATATGCTTTCCAAAGACTATATTAGCAAATTTGATGCTATCGTATTACTTGCCGGCCACAGTTCAGTAAGCATGTGTAACGGGGACATAACCTCAAGTTTCAATAACAATGTCAATAACTTTATCAACTTAGTATCAAAAATAGATAAAAGACAAACACTAATCTATGCTAGTAGCGGAAGTGTATATGGAAACTCTACTACTGAAGAAACGGATGAGGATGATAGCTTAATCTTCAAACCCATAAACAACTATGATCTAACCAAATATACACTTGATACTCATGCGTTGGGTTTTATCAAAGATGGATACAATATTATTGGGTTTAGATTTGGAACTGTAAATGGATGGAGTCCGAACGTGCGTGAAGAATTGATGATTAACTCTATGACTAAAAAATCAATCGAAGCTGGCAAAATACTAATCAACAACAAAGATATAGTAAGACCAATCTTAGGTATAGCTGATGTAAGTAGGGCAGTTCGTGCAGTAATTGATAATCCAAAAGCAGGGATATATAATTTGGCGAGTTTCTATGATACTGTAGAAAACATCAGTAATATGGTTAGTACACTTACGACATCGCGGGTAAACACTCAGCCAGATATCACCGGTGCATATAATTTTAGTATGGATACAAGAAAGTTTCAACAAACATATAATTTTACTTTTACCGAATCCATTAATTCAATTGTATCGGAAATAATAACTAATGTAGATAATACTACATTTAGTAATAGAAATCAATTTATAAAATATGACTAATATTATACACAACCGTTCATGTCTTGCATGCGGTGGCAACGACTTGTCACCTGCACTTAATTTAGGTATGCAACCACTTGCAAATAGCTATCTGACTAACAAAGATGACTCGGAAGAAAAATATCCATTAGGAGTTAATCTATGCAATCATTGTTATCATTTGCAATTAACTGCAACAGTTGATCCTAAAATTATATACAAAAATTACTTATATGTTAGCGGTACTAGTACAACATTGAAAGACTATAGTGATTGGTTTGCAGGGTACGTAGATGAAAACTGCACCGTTTTAACTAATCGAGTATTAGACATTGGATGCAATGACGGTACACAGTTAGATAGTTTTAAATCACTGGGATACCAAACACATGGAATAGATCCTGCAGAAAATATTTACAATACTAGTTCAGCAAAACATAACATACTATGTGATTTCTTTGAGCCGGATGTGGTGAAGAAAGTTAAGACCACGTTTGATGCCATAACTGCACAAAATGTATTTGCACATAATCCTAATCCATTGGAGTTCTTACAAACTTGTAAAAAACTAATGAGTGAACATACACTATTATTCATTCAGACTAGTCAAGCAGACATGGTGTTGAATAATGAATTTGACACTATATACCACGAACATATCAATTTCTTCAATATTGCTAGTATGAATGAATTGGCAAAACGAGCCGGATTGAATTTAATTGACGCTATTAAAACACCTATTCATGGCAATAGTTACGTGTTTGTGTTAAGTTGGAATAATAAATCATTTAATATTTCAAACAAAATTAAAATGGAAGAATCATTACATAACATAGACACTTATAAAAAGTGGGAAAGAAATGTTAGAGAAAACATGATTGAATTAAAGCGTAGCATTTCATTTTACCAACACCAAGGATACAAAGTAATAGGGTACGGTGCTGCTGCAAAAGGCAATACTCTATTAAACTTCATAGATGTTAAATTAGATTTGATTATAGATGACAACCCGTTAAAACAAAATCTATATACTCCCGGGACAAAAACTCTTATCAAGGGATCGGATGCTATTAAAGAGTTTGGTTCAGATGATAAGATAGTGTTCATGCCCTTAGCTTGGAACTTTTTCTCTGAGATAAGTAAAAAAATAAAAAGCATTCGTAATATGAAAAAAGATGTGTTTTTAAAATATTTTCCGAAAGTAGAGATTGTAAATGTATAAATTTCCCGTTATTGAGTTAGTAGACCGCTATTGCATTGCTAAGTTAAAATTTGCCAAATTAGGCAATAATAAAGAAGAATTAGATTTCTACACCGAGCAACTACATGATATAGACTTTCAATTAATACAAGAAGAATTGGAACAACTATACAAGGTACACGCTGAAGTATGGGATTTAGAAGATGATTTCAAAAAGTTTCGGGTCGAACATATATACGAGTTAGCCGAAGTTGGCCGTCGAGCATTACATGTTAGAGATGTAATGCATCAACGATATGATTTGAAGAATCGAATGGCTGATAAGCTAAACGATCCGGTCAAAGAGATGAAAAAATACGGTTAATAATTAAGTTTGGTAGAAAACGAGGTTTTAGAAAGCAACATGTTGAAATTATAATTACAAATTTCCCTAACATTATTTAAAAACTCTGTTAATTCTGTAGGAGGCAACTCGCACAATCTTTTTATTTCTTTTGCTATCATTAACAGTCTAGCCGATTCATCAGTTTCATTATCATAACTTTCATCTATCCATGGACTAAATGTTTTGTAACCTATTTCTTTTAATATCTCAAGGGTATGTGCCGGAGCAACTAATATAAAAGGATGTTTTAAGCCTATAGGCTTAAAAGTTTTTTCACTAATTTGTCGGCCGGGAGGAGTAAATTCGCCGGGCACGATACCCTTAGCCAAACAAGTTGTTTCAGTTACTACACTAAAATAAGAATTAGAATAAAAATAATCAGTAGTGGGTAATATTACCGCGTTGTTTCTCTCCAGTAATACGTCATAATCTGCATCAATCACTAATTTACCAATGTTTAATATCTTATCTTTATTATCAGATAACAATTTCATTATTTCAATATTGTCTTTATGTAGCGTGTAAAGTTCAGTTAATATATCCTCCCAAGTAGGATATTTCCAAAGTAAACCTGCACTAACATACCCCTTATCTAACAAGTTCATAGCACATAACAATGCAATAATACTCCCTCGATGTAATCTACCATGCGGCATCATATGTCTATTAAAACTTAAAAATTTTTTATCGTAATGTTTATCTTCTAGTGTAGTCGGGATGGAAATTTTTTGATGTTTAATTTCTTTTTGAGTATTGGCTTCAAATACTCTCATCCATTCTAATTTAATAGGTGATTTATTATATTTGTTACTTGCTGCCTCTACTTCTTTAATAATGTCGGCAGACTCACTTATTAATATAATCTGTTCCTCCGGAATATTAGCCCGTATTACTAAATCTAAATAAATCCCGTTAACAACATGATGATACCCTTCATGTGTGTTCACTACTAATAAAAATATTTCTTTATTCCATATTTTTTTTAAAATATCTTCAGGTATTACCGTTTCAATGGGATAAACATCAAATGCATTACCATTAAAAATATCAACAAACCAATAATCATGTTCAGAATCATCCCATATATGAAAAAAGAAGTTGCTTGGATGTTTGGTAATGGTTGGATAATTCCAATGTTCATTTCCCAATACTTCAAAGCTAGTGTAAAGTCTGTAATAGGAAGAATCTTTATTAAGTATTGTCATATAAATTTAGGTATAATTATGTCAGTCCCGCAATGACAATGTTCTTTTTTACATACTATTTGTTTAGGGCCTGCACGAGATATGTCTTTTAATATATGACCGACATAGCCACCCATTCCACAACTTGCTAAACTCATATCACCTACCGGGTTAATGAAAATAGCATCACCGACATTACAGTTCCAACCAGTAAAGAAGTTATTACCGGCAACAATTACTTCATTACTATTACATACTTCGGTATGATTATCATCATATCTATTATAGCTAACAGTATAATGTGTTCGTTTGTCTGGCTTTGATTTAGTTTGTTGATGTTCGCTTGTACATTCATTGATGAACTGAGTCTTTGCTGGATCCTTATATGTCCAAGGACCTGCGTTAACACTCATCTCATCAAACAACGGTGTCCACTCTAAGAAGTAATTTGGCATTACTGTTTTTAAATGCTTACCGTATTCTACTACTTCCCAGAATCTTTCTTCATGTAATAACATCTTAGTGGCTAAGTAGTTTACTTTGTCGCACAGGTATATGCTATTTTCTTCATATCGTTGTTTGTCCGCAAACTCAACGTGGAAACTAGCAACAACATCATCAAATAGATAATGGTTCTTTTCCCACCATGCCAATGGACGACTTAAATTAGTATTAACTGCTAATGTGGCTTGCGGCAATTCTTTGTATATCCATTCACAGATTGGTATAAAGTTACGCCATGCTGTAGGTTCGCCGCCGCTAAAGAAAAACTTGAAATTTTTATAGCCCACTGCTTTATAGCGACTGATTATTGTATCTAAATTCTGTATATAGAGGTCTAGGTTGCCGTCATTAATATCAGTACCTCCCCAGTTACCCGGGTTACAATAGCTACATTTAAAGTTACAATAATTATTTACTTGCCATGTGATTGCTAAGTAAGGTTCCGGAGCTTCTATTGCTATTAACTTTCTGCCCATTCATACACCTCTTTAAGTTCTGGAATAATATCCACTAATTTTTCATCTCTACACTCATCTAACTCATCATTAAATTGTTTAAATTCCAAGATGCCACCTTTGTTTTCATTACCAACTTTAAGATTATTGATAATCATTTTAAAACCATTGGCTATCTCTCTATTTGTATCTTCATACTTATGTAGATATACTTCATACACTTCAACTAACCGATTTTTAATATGTACCGGCAATATCATAATATTTGCATACCATGGATTAGTTGCTAAATTAAATCTAGGGCTAGAGGTTTTATCATCAATCAATCCTTCACTAACCATATAATCAAAGAATTTATGAAAATTGAATATATTCCAAATACTAATAGTAGGAGTAATTTGAAACTGTGCATGAGGTACTTGTTCTTTAAGTGTTTTAATATTCTTAATGATTCTTTCCCAATCTGTACCTTTGCGAATAGCTTCTGCTACATCACCTTCGGCATCCAAACTAGCCCAAATTTTAAGTTGTGGAAACTTCTTCCAATACCCAATTAAGTCTTTATCTTTGTATTTTAATGAACTAAAATTAGTTGTATAGGTTAATTCAACTTGCTCGGTTAATCCATTTTCAATCCAATAGTCTAAACATTCATAATGTTCAGGAGTAATAATGATCTCACCACCGGCAAAGTAAACTTCCAACACGTCCTTAAGATATGGTTTTAGCTTAGTCATAAAACTCATTTCTTCGGCCGTATTAATTACAACTTTTCTAGTTTTGAAATATTCTTCATAGATATCAGTACCGCGTTCATCTACAAACTCCTGTGCCCATAAACTAGAGCAACCAGGACCGCAACTACGACATTTCATATTGCACATGTTAC